>Ga0163216_100210_pt1:122500-135936 | contig 135936 bp, 153 predicted proteins | sample SynspAceP_FD_167610 | JGI IMG/M metagenome (GOLD analysis project Ga0163216, IMG submission 167610) | Saline lake microbial communities from Ace Lake in Antarctica - Synechococcus sp. Ace-P (Illumina Assembly) | ecosystem: Environmental > Aquatic > Non-marine Saline and Alkaline >... | reverse complement strand
AAAGATGAAAGCACCCCGCCCGAGTCGCGCCAAACGGATGGCGACCGCGCCCGTGAAACCGCCTGACAAATCTTAAGTCCACGCCATTCCAGTCGAGCTCTGCAGAGGTGCCACTCGACAAGGGAGATCTCGGTCGCCAGCGTCTTCCTGCAAAAGCGGTGCGTTAATGGTGCCGACGGTCCTCGGCGGATTTCGGTTCTCCGAGGACGATTTTTCATCAAGTCATGGGACACTGCAGCCATGCCTTGAAAAACCTCGATCCTGGGGTCTGCGCACGCTTCCGTCGGATGAACCCAAAATTATGGGTAACTGACACCGTGGGCTAATCGATGCAGCCCTACCGGGGCTGCTCAGGAATAAAACTTGTGCGAGCTTGATTCGGCTGCAACCCCAAAGATTAAGCAGCCCGGTCCCCTCCTACGTTTGGAAAACGCATCACGAATCGTTTCCCTCAAGTCGATGCGTTGACGCTGTTGTTGCCGCGTGGATTGTCGATTTTCTCACGTATCTCTTTGCAGCCTTCCGCAGGGGTGTCGCACATCGAACAGCGGGAGATTCCGTCGGGGTCGGTTCTTGCGTTGAGGCCACCACAGGATCCGCCGATGCTTTTACGACCGAACATCACTCCGACGGCCATCGCAATCAGAACGGAGCCAAATCCGATCACGGTAAGGACCATGATCGGCATCATTTGCTGTAAGAACCCAGGGCCGCCTGCTGCATCGGCTTGGGCGACGACGGGGCTAGCGGACATCCGTTCGGCGACCTCCGCCAAAGTTCCGGTTCCTAAAACATTCATTTGATTTTCTTCCTTCGTGTTGGTGTTTCCGGATTCGGATCCGGCGGAATCGATCTCGCGCAGGATCATGAGAGTGTCGAGGCCATTCTCGGTCGCCATCGGCATCGCTCGTTCGGGGCCGAGCACGTTGAGCGCCGTCGCCCAGGCATCGGCAGCCATGCAGGTGCTCGCGATCACCGTGACGGAGGCGAACGTGTGCTCGACGGGCCGGTACGTGACCGGGTCGATGGTGTGTGAATAGCGTCGACCGTCGACTTCGAAGTAATTGCGATAGTCGCCCGATGTGGCCATCGCGTCGTTGTTCATCGGATGGGCGAGTGCGAGTTCGTTGCTGACTGCGTCGGGTTTCTGAATGCCAACCTTCCATGCGATCGGACCGGTCGGTGTGTTCTTCATCCCGGTGACTCGGACCTCGCCGCCGATTTCGACAAACACGTTTTCCGCGCCGAGGCCTGCGAGCAGTTCGACGACCCGGTCGACGCCGTGTCCTTTCGCGATCGCGGAAAGATCCACTCGTAAGTCGGGAATCTGTTTCTTGAGTGCAGGCGGTTGCGTGCGGACGGCAAGGTACCGGTGCCCGATCTGTTTTCCGATCTCGGCGAGTTCCTCATCCGTGGGCACATCGCGGTTGCGTTTGCCCGGACCGAAACTCCAACGATCGACCAACGGACCGACAGTGACGTCAAAAGCTCCCTGTGATTTCGCACCCACTTCCAGTGCGAACGCAACCACTTCGGCGGTGTTTGAACTGACGCCGAACCAATCGGTCGATTCCGAATCGTTGAAACGACTCAGCTCACTCGATTTCAGGTACGTCGACATCTGATCATTGACGCTTCGCAGTTCGGCCTCGATGGCAAGTGACGTCTCTGACGCCCATGGTTCACCGCCGGGCGGATCGGAGATTTTGACGCTGTAGGTCGTTCCCATTGTCGCTCCCCGCAAGGAGAGTAAACGGGGAGCGTCCGCCGACGCACGGTTCGGTGAAACCGAACACGCAATCGCTCCAAAAGCGATCGTGATCGTGGCAAGAAAAAACGCGACGGGCCGGAAACCTCGTCGCGTCATGCGTTGAATCGATGTCATTATTTTGATCAACCGCCGAAGTCGTCGTAAGCGATGTTCTCGGGTTCGACACCGAGATCGTCGAGCATTTTGAAGACGGCCGCGTTCATCATCGGCGGGCCACAAATGTAATACTCGATGTCTTCGGGAGCCGGGTGCGATTTCAAGTAGTTGTCGAGCAACACTTGGTGAATGAATCCGACGTAACCGTCCCAATTGTCTTCCGGTGCCGGTTCGGACAACGCGATGTTGAACTTGAAGTTCGGAAACTCTTCTTCGATCTTGCGGAAGTGATCGACGTAGAACAGTTCACGACTGCTCCGACCGCCGTACCAGTAGCTGACCTTGCGTTCGGTTTCTTGACGTTTGAACAATTCAAAGATGTGACTTCGCAGAGGGGCCATTCCGGCACCACCTCCGATGTAGACCATCTCCGACTTGCTATCCTTGATGAAGAACTCGCCGTAAGGCCCACTGATCGTTGCTTTGTCACCCGGTTTGAGCGAGAAGATCCAACTACTCATTTGACCGGGTGGCGTTCCCTCGGGGGCACGCGGCGGCGGCGAGGCGACACGGATGTTGAGCATGATGATGCCCTTTTCGCCGGGGTAGTTGGCCATCGAGTAGGCGCGAATGACCGGTTCATTGACTTTGGAAACGTATCGCCAGATTTTGAATTGATCCCAATCGGGATGAAAACGCTCTTCGATGTTGAAGTCTTTATAGGCGACCGTGTGGGGCGGGCACTCGATTTGGATGTAACCACCGGCGCGGAAATTGACCTCTTCTCCTTCAGGAAGTTCGAGGACGAACTCCTTGATGAAGGTCGCGACGTTATGATTACTGCGAACGGTGCATTCCCATTTTTTGGTGTCGAATGCCTCGGCGGGCACTTCGACGCTCATGTCCTGTTTGACGGCAACCTGGCAACTGAGTCGCTCGCCCTCGGCGGCTTCTTTCTTGCTGATGTGTCCGGTTTCGGTCGGCAGCAAGTCACCACCTCCTTCTCCAATCTTCACCTTGCATTGGGCACACGTCCCACCGCCACCGCAAGCGCTGGAGACGAAGATCCCCGCATCGGCGAGGGCGCTTAGCAGTTTGCCACCGGCGGGAACAGAAATTTCTTTCTGCTCATTGATCATGATTTTGACCAAACCGGACGCGACGAGTTGCTTCTTCGCCGCCAAAATCAGCATCACAAGTGCGAGCACGATGATCGTGAACATGGCGACGCCCACGATCACGACTGCACTCGGTGCCACGGTGGATAGGTAAATCGAGGTTAACATTGGAAAGGGCTCCGAGCCATAAATGAGGTGACTTTTAAAGTTGAATACCGCTGAACGACATGAATGCCAGCGACATCAGTCCGACAGTAATGAACGTAATACCTAAACCGCGAAGCGGTGGTGGAACGTCACTGTACTTGAGCTTTTCACGGATACCCGCGAGTGCCATGATCGCGAGCGCCCAACCGACGCCGCAACCGAACCCATAGGTGCAGGACTCCGGGAAAGTGTAATTCCGCTCTTGCATGAACAGCGATGCGCCGAGGATGGCACAATTCACGGTGATCAAAGGCAGGAAGATTCCCAATGCGTTGTAGAGTGACGGCAGGAATTTGTCTAAGAACATCTCAAGGATTTGCACCAACGCTGCGATCACGCCGATGAAGCTGATGAACCCGAGAAACGTCAGGTCGACTTCGGCGAAATTGACCATCGATTCCGGGATCAACCCGTTCGCCCACGTCAACGCACCCTTCTTCAGGAAGAACGAGTAGATCAATTGGTTGGCCGGCACGGTAATGCTTTCAATCGCGATCACAGCGATCCCGAGACCGATCGCGACCTTCACGTTCTTACTAACCGCGAGGAACGTACACATCCCGAGGAAGAACGCGAGTGCCAGATTTTCTACGAAAACTGCCTGCATAAAGATGCTGAGATGATTTTCAATAATATTCATTTCGGATCAAGCCTCTTCGATTTGTTCGGGTTTGTAAAAGCGGATCGCCCAGATCATGAATCCGATGATAAAAAACGCACTTGGCGGTAACAGCAACATACCGTTGGGGTTGTACCAACCACCGTTGCGGTCGAGTTCGAGCAGGGTGATGCCGAAGAGCGAACCGTTGCCGAACAGTTCCCGGAAGAATGCGACGACGACGAGGACAAATCCGTAACCGAGACCGTTGCCGATCCCGTCGAGGAAACTCAGCCCGGCGGAGTTCTTCATCGCGAATCCTTCGGCGCGTCCCATCACGATACAGTTCGTGATAATCAACCCGACGAAGACCGACAATTGCTTGCTGATATCGAACAGAAATGCTTTCAGAAATTGGTCGACCACAATCACGAGCGAGGCGATCACGGTCATTTGCACGATGATCCGGATGCTGCTCGGGATGTAGGAACGAATCGCACTGACGGCGAGGTTACTGAACCCGCACACTGCGACGACGGCCAATGACATGACCAGTGAGGTCTCCATCTTGGTCGTGACCGCGAGTGCTGAACAAATCCCGAGAATTTGAAGTGCGATCGGGTTGTTATTAACGACGGGGTCGATGAGGACGTCGATCGGTTTACTAGCCATGTTTATGCTCCTGATTTCGTCAACGAGTTAGCTGTGGAAGTCGTCGACTCGATGTCGGCAGGTTTCCCCGCCTCGCCTTCCTCAACAATTTGTGCTTCGAGTTGCTTCAAAAACGGGCCGTAGCCCTCGTCGCTGGCCCAGTACCGGACCAGGCCGGTGACACCGCGAGCGGTGATCGTCGCTCCGGACAAACCATCGACGCTGTAAGGGTCGCTTTCCGGAGCGGGGCCTTTGGCGACCATCGCCGAAGGTTCGCCTTGGTCGTTGTAGAGCCGCAGCCCTTCCCACTGTTTCTTCCAACCCGGATTGTCGACTTCGCCGCCGAGACCTGGGGTCTCTTTGTGTTGGTAGAACGTGAGTCCCTGAATGGTTTTTAAATCGTTTTTGAGTGCGAGGTAACCGTAAAGGGTCCCCCACAACCCTTTGCCGTAAACCGGCAACACGACTTGACGTATCGGACCTGCCCCGTCACGACGGACGAAGAAAACTTTCATCGTTTTGGGACGACGATCTTCACCAGGGTCGTAGGGCTCCGAAACAATCTCCGTACTCAGCTTCGGATTCGTGGACGACTCCATGATGTCGAAGTTGCCCGGTTCGAGTTCGGTGTTGTACTCCCCGGTATCGAGATCGACCATTTCCTCGCCGACCCAAGTATAAAGGGTCTCGATTTGTTCACGGGTCAACTCCGAAGCGGGTTTCCCGAACTCATCGTTCGGCAAACCTGCTGCGTCGAGGATGTTTTTTTGCTGGTCGAGTTTCTCGTTCGCGATCTGGTAAGGACGCAGGACAACTGCGGCCGCACTGACGGCGAGGGAACACACGACGCAGAGTAGCGTTGCGATCAGGAACGTACCTGCAACAGAATCTTTAGGTGGCATAGCGAGCGACCCTCCGGCGGACATTGGCTTGGACGATGAAATAATCAATCAAGGGAGCGAACACGTTGCCGAATAAAATCGCCAACATGATCCCCTCGGGGAATGCCGGGTTGATGACCCGGATCAGCACGGTCATGAAACCGATCAACGCACCGTAAATCCACTTGCCCTTTTCGGTCATCGACGCACTGACCGGGTCAGTCGCCATGAACACCAAACCGAAAGCGAGGCCGCCGATCACGAGGTGCCAGTAGAACGGGACTTCGAACATCGGATTCGTTTCGCTGCCGACGGCGTTGAGCAGAAGGCTCGTCGCGATCGTGCCGGCGATCACGCCGGCCATAATTCGCCAAGACCCGATTCCGGTACCGACCAAAATCGCCGCACCGACGAGGCACAGCAAAGCACTGGTTTCACCGACACAACCTTGGATCGTGCCTAGGAAGGCACTCATCCAGGTGATCGCACCGAACTCGCCAGGACCGCTCCAGACATATTGGATTTCGTTGAGCGACGCCATCGCGCCGTTTTCCGCGATCGCCATTTGGCCCAGTGCCGATGCACCGCTGAAACCGTCGACGGCCGTCCAAACCTTGTCGCCGCTGATGTCACCGGCGTAGGAGAAGTACAGGAACGCCCGAGCGGTGAGCGCCACGTTGAGGAAGTTCCGACCCGTACCGCCGAATACCTCTTTGGCCACGATCACCCCAAAAGCAATGCCAACTGCCACCTGCCATAGCGGGATTGAAGCGGGCAAAGTGAGCGGGAACAGCAAACCGGTGACAAGAAATCCCTCGTTAATTTCGTGGCCTCGCAGCACCGAGAAAATCATCTCGATATGTCCACCGACGATCATGCAGACCGCGTAAATCGGCACGAAGAAAATCGCACCGTAAACGAAGTTGTCGATGAAGTTACCGGGGTCGTGACCGAGGCCGATCACGGTGTGAACGGTGTGGTGCCAGTCGTACTCGACGGGCACACCGGCCGCGTTCATTTGAACGATTGCGGAGTTGGCTTGGTAGCCGGTGTTCCACATTCCGAACAACATGACCGGGATCAACGACACGACAACCATGATCATCATGCGTTTCAGGTCGATACTGTCACGCACATGGGTACGCCCCTGAGTGGTTTCACCGGGGGTATACAGGAACGTGTCAATCGACTCGTAGACAGGGTAGGCTTTTTCTAAAACGCCACCCTTCGCAAAATAGGGGTGAACGCGGTCAAACGCGTCACGCAATGGTTTCATAGGAGTTTAGCCTTCACGTTCAATCGTGGACAAGTTTTGTCGCAACAGCGATCCATATTCGTATTTCCCTGGGCACACGAACGTACACAGGGCAAGGTCTTCTTCTTCGAGTTCTAATATGCCGAGTTCTTGAGCCGAGTCCGTATCGCGAACAATCAACGCACGCAGCAGTTGCGTGGCCAGAATGTCCAGCGGCATGACTTTCTCATACGTGCCCAAGGGCACCATCGCTCGCACGCTGCCGCCGGTCGACGAGGTCATCGCAAATTTCTGCGATGGCTTCATTGCCGAAGCGTAAACGCGTGTGAGCGAGAACTTTTCAAATCCAGGTTTCTGCCAGCCGAGGAATTCTCGTTCGGTTCCCTCTTCGATCACCGAGACCTGGAGGTGGTAGCGACCGAGATATTGATGAGGCGCCGTGGCGGTGTGTCCGGCCAGGACCGATCCGGAAATCGGACGCACCCCGTGTTCTTCACTCGTCTCGACTTCACCTTCGAGCAAATCATCAATACAGGCCCCGAGTCGTGTTTCGATCAAGCGAGGCTGCTTCACCATCGGACCGGCGAGCGAGATGACTCGGCGGACATCAAGCTTCCCGGTCTGGAATAAAGTACCGATCGCGATCACGTCTTGATAACCGATATACCAAACGATTTTGCCGGGACCGACCGGATCGAGGAAGTGAATGTGCGTGCCGGGCAATCCGGCAGGGTGTGGGCCGGCGAATTCGACGAAGGTCACCCCGTTGATTTCCTCACCGGGAACGCTCGCGCCGTCTGCTTTGCAAACGTAAACCGAGCCGGCGCCGAGTTGCGTGAGGGCTTGCAGACCCAGCACAAACTGATTCTTTCGTTCGCTCAAAACCACCGCCGGATCGGCCGCGAGCGGGTTGGTGTCGATCGCCGTGACGAAGATCGAACTCGGCGTGGACCCGATCTCGGGCACCTTGCCGAACGGGCGAGTGCGGAGCGAAGTCCACAAACCGCTCTCGACCAAGACCGCAGCAACCGCCTCAGGACCGATGGTGATCGGATCTTTTTCTTTTGCGTTTTCGAACACGATCGCGTCGTCACCTTCGACGTTGATCGTGATGGCTTCGAATTTCCGTTTCGCACCGCGAATCACATCGACGACCGTGCCCGATGCCGGTGATGTGTACATCACGCCGGGTGTTTTTTTGTCTTCGAACAGGGCTTGGCCGAGTGAGACGCGATCGCCGGGAGCCACCAGCATGGTCGGTTTCATGCCGATGAAGTCATCGCCTAGCAAAGCGACGCTGCGGACGAGCGGACCGACCTCGACCCGTTGTTCTGGGCAGCCGAGAATCGGTAAATCGAGGCCCTGTTTAATGACCGTGCGGAGCTGAGTGGCAGGCATGAAAAACGAATACTTTGTGAAAAATGTAACAAAGTCAGTGTTAAAAAAAGCTCACCGGTTTCGGTGAGTGGTAAGGGACATTATTACACAGCGGTCAAAAATTGACAACGGCAGAAACGCGTCAAGCGAATTGAATCCGGCTCGGTTCTCACGAAGGCGAAATCTTTCCCCATAGCATTCCTGACGGGGACAGAGGCGACGTTTTTGCCGGATGGCCCCGCCATCTTTGTTGCTTGTTTTCACCTCTTTGATGTTATCTTTTTCGGTTTGCCCGGATTTTCAAATGTTTGCCGAAACCTCTCCCCCCGAACATCAACTTCCGCATTCAACGGCGACCGCATCGCGAGTGCTTGTGATTGGTGCCGGTGTCGCTGGCAGCGCGGCGGCGATTCGTCTGGCGCACCACGGTTGTGAAGTGACCTTGGTCGAACGTACGAATTTTCCGCGTGAAAAGATCTGCGGTTGTTGTCTTGGTGCGGCGGGGCTCCGCGCTCTCGATGCGATCGGGCTGGGCGATGACGTTCGCGAGCTGGGCACGCCGACCTCTACCTTCCTCGGGCACCTGCTGACGCAGCGGACGGGACACGACGAAGCTGAGGCCGAGGCGAGTTCCCCGCCGCGTGTCGTCCCGCCGATCCGGCTTGCGATCACGAGGGGCGTGGCGGTTTCGCGAGCGGTGTTGGACGAATATCTGATCGATCAAGCTCGGCGGCAGGGCGTCCGCGTTTGGCAACCGTCGGAGGCGCAGGTGGTCGCGACCGAAGGCGATCGAACTTGGGTTCGCTACCGCCACCGGAACTCGTCGGGCGAGACGGGTTGCGACTCCGCGTTAGAATCAAGGCGCGAATTCGGACGTGATTTCGGGCTTGTCTCTGGGGATTGGCAACTCACCGACGAGTTCGATTTGGTGATCATCGCGACCGGATTGACGGGGGTTTTCTCGGGCGGTCGCGTTCCCAGTTCGTCCCAACCTCGGTGGCAGTTGCCGTGGATCGAATCGCCGCATGGGCCACTCGGCATCGCCGCCCATCTGCCGGCAACCCATCCCCTCTGCGCCGATTGGGAGATTCCCGAGGGAGAGATTCAAATGATTTGCAACGACGAGGGTTATGTCGGTTTGGTGCGGTTGCCCGGCGGCGCGATTGATATCGCGGCGGCACTGCGATCCCAGAAACAAGGCTCCCAGAAACAAGGCTCCCAGAAACAAACTTCCCAGAAACAAACTTCCCGTAAACCATTTTCGAATCAAGGTGGCGCCGGTAAGTCATCTGAGACCGCCAACGGTATCGCCGCTACCGAGCGATTGATGAACCTGCTCTCGCATCACCCTGGTCTTTCGTCGGCGTCGGCGGAATCATTGGGGGTTTGGTTGTGCGATCACGCTGACCTCATGACTGCTCCGCCGCTGCGTCGCCGCAGGCAATCGGGTGAGGGCCGAGTCGTCGCGGTCGGCGATTGTGCGGGGTACGTCGAGCCGATGACCGGCGAAGGAATGACGTGGGGCATTGAAAGCGGATTGGCGGTCGCCGATCTTTGGTGTCAACCCACCACCCACGACGATTTTGCCAAGCATTGGCAGACGACGCTTCGAACATTGCAACCGAAGCGGCGGATTCTCTGTGCCCATGTGACCCGGGCGATGCGTTCGCGATGGGTCCGCAACGTCACCCGGTTCGGTCTCACCCATGCTCCTTGGTTGGCCAAACCGATCACACGCGGCCTTGCCAAGGGCCCGCGATTCAAGAGGACACAGATACCCCACGGCGGCGCGGGTGACAATTGAGCAGGTTGATCAAAGAACAAGTCGTTGTTACAAGGTGCGAAACCTCTTCGACTCCCACGCTAACTCATGCCTGAACGATCCATTCCGCTGGAACCGACCTCGGACGAAATGCGTGCGTTGACGCAGCGGGTGATCGACGTTTTAGTTCGCCAAACCGAAGCACTCGAAGAGAGTGCGACGTCGAGAAATCGTCCGAGTGTCGAGTTGCTCGCTCGGGTCCGCCAGGCGCCACCGGAATCGCCCGTTGCGATCGACGGCTTACTCGATTTGGTCGAGCAAGCGTCCGAGCAAAGTTACCAAACAGCCGGGCCTGGGTATTTGGCTTACATTCCCGGCGGCGGTATTTTTACGTCGGCGTTGGCCGGGTTTCTCGCCGCGGGAATGAATCGCTACACCGGGAAATTGTTGTGTGCCCCGGCGCTCGTGGCGATGGAACAGAGTGTGTTGCGTTGGATGTGCGACCTGTTTCAGTTCCCCGCCGAGGCGCAAGCATTGTTGACGCCCGGTGGTTCGATGGCCAACACGATCGCATTGACGATTGCGCGGACGCGTCATGCTGAAGGTCGGGTCGATCGGGCGACAGTTTATCTCGGTGAACATGCACACGGTTGTATCGTCAAGGCCGCTCGCGCTGCCGGACTCGGGCGCGGTCATGTGCGTGTCGTGCGATCGACCGATGACCTGCGCATGGACGTCGATCATTTGCGAGAGCTCATCCGGGCCGACCGCGACGCGGGATTGGTTCCGGTTTGCGTGTTCGCTGCCGCCGGCACGACGAACACCGGCGCGATCGATCCACTCGCCGACGTGGTCGCGGTGGCTCGTCAGTTCGGTGTGTGGTGTCATGTCGATGCGGCCTATGGCGGTTTGTTTCAATTGACGCAGCGAGGACGTTCGCGGATGGCAGGGATCGAGGCGGGCGACTCGATCACGTTGGACCCGCACAAATCATTGTTCCTGCCCTTGGGCACCGGCGCGATCGTGGTCCGAGATCAACACGCGCTTCGCGAAACCTATGGAGGCGACGCAGACTACATGCGAGATCTCGATTGTGGTCACAACACGGACTTCAACGGGTTGCCGGATTTCGACGCGTTGTCGCCGGAGTTGACCCGTGAATTTCGTGGCTTGAGAGTTTGGTTGCCGCTGCACCTGCACGGCGTCGCCGCGTTCCGCGGCGAACTCGATGAGAAACTCGATCTCGCCGAGCACGTTTATCAAACGCTCGTAGCGGATGAACGTTTGGACGTGCCGTGGAAACCGGAACTGAGCGTGGTTGTGTTTCGCCTTCGGGGCGGCGACGACGCGGAGCAACTTCGGTTCCTGCAACGAATCAATGATAGCCAGCGTATCCTCTTGTCGAGCACTCGTGTCAATCAAAAGGTGTTTTTGCGAGTGGCGATTTTGTCGATGCGAACGCACGCCAATCGAATCGACGAGGCCCTTCAAATCATCGCCAGAGCAGCTCGATTGGGTGAGCCGTAGACGCTAGCGGCCTGTCGATTTCATCGTTTTCGATAAGTTAGCGTGACAATGATAACCCGGCGCGTTAGCGAGGGACGCGGCTGGGTACCTCGCTAGATCTCAGTATCAAAGGGGGCGTCGGATGGTAGATTCCCAGGCTCATCCGACGGCAGCGTGCGCCGGAGGTTTTCAAGGCATGACTCCCGGATCGAACGAGATTGGTGCCTGAGTATGGATGCTGGTAGACTACGTAAGCCGGGAGAAACGCACGAGCTCTGCAGAGGTGCCACTCGACAAGGGAGATCTCGGTCGCCAGCGTCTTCCTGCAAAAGCGGTGCGCCAATGGTGCCGCCGGTCCTCGGCGGATTTCGGTTCTCCGAGGACGATTTTTCATCAAATCATGGGACACGGGAGCCATGCCTTGAAAAACCTCGATCCTGGGGTCAACGCACGCTTCGGTCGGATGAACCCAAATTTCCGGACGGACGCTGACTACATCACTGAAAAGTAATTGTCGCAGGCAAAGTCGAGGTATTCTTTTTTGAGTTCGATTTCCAGATCGTTGTAGAGGCAGTAATTGCGAACCTGCAGCAGCAAATCCCGGGGCTGGCAATTCCGGAACGGGCGGTTGATCGGCAGGTAGTGCGTTTTGATCAGATAATCGATCGCCTCGGCGTCGTACGGGATCTTCGTCACCCGGCACATGATCTCGAAGAGTTTGCGGAAATCCGACTCCGGCGGGTTCTCCACCTCGATTTTGTACGGAATTCGCCGCAAAAACGCGTCGTCCACGAGATCCTTGGGTTCCAGGTTGGTGCTGAAGATCACCAACTGGTCGAACGGGACTTGGATTTTCTTGCCGCTCGCCATGTTGAGGAAGTCGTAACGTTTTTCCAGCGGGATGATCCAGCGATTGAGTAGCTGATCGACGGACATTTTTTGGCGGCCAAAGTCATCGATCACCAGCGTCCCGCAATTGCTCTTCATCTGTAGCGGCGCCTCGCTGATGTTGCTCGTCGGGTTATTGAGCACTTCGAGCATCTCCATCGTCAGTTCGCCTCCGGCCACGATCGTGGGTCGCTCGATCCGCACCCAACGCCGGTCGTAGCTGCCGCAATTGAGCAACCCGGTGGCCGCCTCGGGCATATTCGCGACGTGATTCATGGGGTCGAAAACACGCAAAATATCGCCATCGACATCCACGCTACGGGGGATCCAGATGTACTTGCCGAACGCCCCGGTCACGCGTTCGGCGATCGATGTTTTGCCGTTGCCCGGGGACCCGAACAGGAACATCCCCCGGCCACTGGCGATTGCCGGGCCGAGACGTTCGAGCATTTTCGGATTGATCAACAGGTCGCTAAACGCGTTGTGCAGGTCCTGGCGTTTGGGAAATTGCCCCTCGATGCTTTGTTCTTTCACGCTTTCGACGTATTCCGGCAATCGCACCGGGCAACTGCCGTAATAAGTGGAGTCGTTCAAGTGGTTCCGTGCGATCGATCGTCCCGCCTCGGTCAATCCGTAGACGTAGTCATTCGTCGCCGTCGAGCTTTTGTAGGCGACTTGCTGGTCTTTCTTAAAGCGTTCGAGAATCGGCTCGATCATCCGGAAGGGCAGTTGCACTTGCTCGGCAATGCGTCGGCCCTCGGCCTCCCCCGCGTTGAGCAGATAGCGAAAGATGATCGATTCGAGCAGCGTTTCGCTGATTCGATTGGTGTACAGATCCGTCGGTTCGGCCGGTCGCCAAGGTTCGTCGCGGTTGGGCTGGTAGGCTCTCGGTGGCACAGTCCGGGGAACTGATCGGGCAGGCAGCGGGTTTCGGGGAGCCGAGTTCGCGGGAGCCGAGTTTGGAGGGGTGCCGGTGGATGGTGGCGAGGGTCGGTTTGGAGAACCGGACCCCGGTGTCCCGGTTGCGGTATCTGGCGAGCGAGCGTCTCGTGGGCCAACGACCGGTGGAGGTCCCTGGGAAACCGGACGCTGGGTGTGAGAACGCTGAGCATCGGGAAACTGGGGAGATAATGTCTCCCGCGATGGAATTCCCTGACCCGAACTCTCCGGTCTTTCGGCTCGCAGCGGAGGCGATGAGTCCGGATTCCCGCTCAGCGATTGGATTCGGCGAATCAACGCGTCGAGTTGGTTGTCCACTTCATCCGACTTCGCTCCCGCCGGGTGGGACTGGCTTGCAGAGGGGGGATTTGGCGACATGGGTGACAT
>Ga0163216_100210_pt1:0-120000 | contig 135936 bp, 153 predicted proteins | sample SynspAceP_FD_167610 | JGI IMG/M metagenome (GOLD analysis project Ga0163216, IMG submission 167610) | Saline lake microbial communities from Ace Lake in Antarctica - Synechococcus sp. Ace-P (Illumina Assembly) | ecosystem: Environmental > Aquatic > Non-marine Saline and Alkaline >... | reverse complement strand
ACGTTTCTGGGAGTGCCGATCGCGGTTTGGAATTTAGCCACTTTCACGCAGTAGCTGAGAGTGCGACTGCTTGATCGGTGGCCGGTTTGGCGTCTGTTGCGGTTGATCGTTTGCGTTGAGTCGGATCTGGACTTCTTGCGCCGCTTCCTAGATCGCCCATTTGATGACTCGCTCGCCACGACATCCAACTCAGCACGTCCTCGATCCGAAAGCGGGATCGGAGTGCACGGTAGTCAATGCTCATGAAAGATACTCTGATCGGGTGGATGCCGTGTGATCAGGTGATTTTGCTTTGCTCGGCTTGGTGTTGATGATAGGACTTTCCATCGAAGCGGATCACGGTCGCGCGGTCGACCGCGCGGTCAAGTAGCGCCATCACCGACGGTGGATCTCCTCAATACTCCGTCCAGTCCGAAGTCGACGTTCGTGACGAACGCCGTCGACCCTCGACCGCTGCGTGCATCGACGACTTTGTAAAGAAGACTCGGGATACTCGAGCTTGTCGAACCCGAATTCATCGATGATTAGTTCGCGTCAATCCGCAGTCCTGGATCGAAACGGGGAGGGCCGAGCCCGGAGGGGACGGAAACAAAATACCCGTTTCTGCTGGATACTGCATGCTGCGTGTTCAAATATGACCTACTTTTGAGTTGAAATCTCATCCTTTCCCCACTCACACTACTGGCGGGAACACGCTCATGGGGCTGTTTCGTTCTCAATACTCGACTCGCGGCGGCTTTCGTCTCGCTACTTTCGGAACGCTTCTTATCGGAAGCGGGATCGCTGCGGGCGTGTTCGTCGGGATGCCGAAGCTGCATCAATCGATGGCGTTAACGGACGCTCCGGTTTCGTTGACCTGCATTGAATTACTGCGTGACGGGGTTCCCGAGAACACCTCGATGGTGACATTGCGGGACGCTCAGGTGCATCCGCCGGGAGAACTTATGATCGGATCCGATGAGCACCCTCTGCCGCCGATGCTCAGCAAGATGTCGGGCGTGTTGGCAGACCCTCGCGCCACCGCGATGGTCGATCGTCTCGTCCGTGGCGACGTTTCGCCACGAGGAGTGATCCGGTGTGACGGCCCTCAACCGTTGGGATTGAGTCCAGGGCGCGAAACAGCCGAGGCGGCAACTCGGGAGATCGAAGAAACCGGATCGTTGACGGTTCATGTCAGCGAAGACCCGACGGCGAGACTGGTTTGCCAAGCGGCCGATTACCTTCAGTTGGCGATGCCCGAGACAATGAAACAGGCGGCCAGTATCCCGACCTACTTACTGCAACCGGTCAGCCAGATTGCGACGCGGCGAGAGGCATCGGTTTGGGTACTCGGCGGTGCTGTCGCGGTCGCGATCGGTTTTGTTTTATGCGGCAGTGCGTCGCTAGGTTGGTGGGCGTTGTTCTCGCCACTCGGAGCGATCCTGGGGTTGCCCGGTTGGATTCTTCGCAGCGGGCGGGGTGGGAAGCTAACGTGGTTGATAACTCTTTCAACAGGTGCGGCGGCGATCGGTGGTGGGTTTTATCTCGTCGTGACATTGGGCAGGCTCGGACTCCCCGGCGGTGATTGGGCATGGCACTCGGCCGGGTTTCTCGCGGTGTCGTGGGGCGCCGCTGCGATGATCGGAACCGTACTGAGTATCCGAGCGAATCGTGGACGCAGCGACTCGGTGGATGCGTTGGCGGGCATTACTCCTGCCGTTGAAAACACTCGCTCGAAAAAAAAATCGAAGAGGACAGCAACACAATCGGATGATTCAAATCAATCGATGACCGAGTCCCGTCCGGCGGCGCTGGAGTCGATGATTTCTCGGAACGATTACACCCATCGTTATCTCGATTCTCCTCTGAATGTTTCCACTAGCATGGAAACCGTCGGCGAAGTTCAGCAACAGACCGCAAACCTCGAGAAACTCCAATTTGATGCCCCACTGATTATCGGAATCGGCCGGGGAGAAGATGCGATTGAAGGCACGGTCCAGGTCGGGTGCCGCAATCTTGTGCTCGCGATGACCGATTGTTTCGATGAGGACCTACGGTTCCGGATGGTCAGTTTTCTCGATGACGGTCATGTCGTGGTCAGCGGCAACGGGCAAGACCCGCGGTTATCCGAGACGGTCAATGGTGACACGGCGAGTCTGCGAACATTCAACGTCACCGACGCGGCCAAAATGGTCACCAAACACTTGGAGGCTGCCGCCGAGATCGCCGAGCGACGACAAACGAGTTTGATCGAATTGGACCCGAGTGAATGGCGAGACATGGTCCACTACAGTGAACGATGCATGGCGGATACCCTGCACCATGCCTACGTCGAAAAGTGGGACATCTCCGACGAGCAATACGGACGATTCGGATTCCCTCCCCGCCAAGTCGACGCGCATGTAATGGTGTGATTCGGTTGGGCGAAGAAGCGAAAGCGGAATGAATGCACCCGTCGACGAATCCTTACCAGCCTCCGTCATTTCATCGCGAACCCACATCCGCCGATGGATCTTTCGAGTTCAACGGAATCATTGAATCGTCCGATTACATCGAATTGCTACCGCCGAAAGATCTGGAGTGGTGGCTGTATCTGATCCTGACGGTGTTGGTGGTTATCGTCGATGGACTGTTTCTGCTCGTCTTCATCATGGGTGTTTTGAAACGTGGTGGCGGATCAGCCAGCCACCCGACGAGGCGGTTCCGTTTCAAGGGCCCATCACGGTGCAGTCACCGATGCGAACTCCGGCGACATGGAAACAAGCCCTGTGGGAACTCGAACCAATGAGGATTTGACTTCGCGTCGACGCGACGATTGAGTGTTCTTGCATCTGCATCTGCATTTCTTTCGTCTCTCGCACGTTCTTGGTGATCGCCTAGCCGAAGCTTTTTCAAAGATCCTATTTTCAGGAAGCCCGGTTTTTGACCAATCCCCTTTGAGCTTTGCTTCCAGTTCTAGCCATCCGGTGCAGACGATACTTGCTTGTCGTGAGCTCGTTCGACATCCTTGTTCGTGACTTGCCTTCAGAAATGGTGAGTTTTGACGAACGGCACGACTGCTGTGATGCGAGATGGTGTTGTTTTGTTGCGATGAATTGACGTTTGCGTCTACCTTCATCGCACGCCCTCCTGGAGACGTTTCGACTTCTGCGATCGTGTCGACTCGGTGACTCATTGGCTACCCACTGTCGAAGTACGCCAGTCCGTGTTCGGGGCGGATGCCGAGCGAACCGAGCGATTGATACGTCACTTCGATCACTCGCATCACGCCGCCGCATTCGCGGCATTTCATTGGTGCCGTTCACTCCTCAGCTTGCGGCGCGTGGCCACTGGCCAACCCGAACGTCCAGCCAAGCATGATCCAGACCAACCACTTCACGTGCGTCAGTGAGATCTTGCTGTTAGCGCTCATCCATCCGTAGTGACGGATCTTCATCATGTTGGTCGGCAACACGTGTTGTAGGAAACCCTCGACGAAGGCGTCCCCGGCGACCGCTTTGGTTTGCATCAGATTCCCCTTGCGGCGAACCCGATACTTGACAGTTTCTTCAGTGACATCGACGATTCGACTGTCGCTGATCGCAACGCGGTGGACGTAGGGAGCGAGGTACTTCAGCGTCGGGACTCCATGCCCGACGGGTTGGATATCGACCACGAACTTCTTTTCCCAAACCGCACTGTCGACTTGGCTGTATAACCCGACTTCACGGAGTTCGTCGGCTAGTTTCGCTTTGTAGGTTTTGATCAGCGTGCCGTGATGAAATAAGAAATTCTTCGGCGTCGCCTGCCACGATTCCGCCCGGTCGTTTTATCCAATTTCACTCCGCCGCCAGGAACGACGTAGTGAATGTGGGGATGATATGCAGGTTCGGGAAAGTGTTTCGGTGGAACCACGTAGCAGCGTCTCTCTGAGACGCTGGAGATTGCGAGTCTCAGAGAGACTCGCCTACGTGAGGTTCTGCCGAACCAATCTCCCTTGGCACTGTGAAAGTAACCAGGAAGTGATGCACCGGCATTAGCTTGGCAGACTGTTTTTCGATCCAGGCTTGGGGCTTCTCGTGACCGCAATTCGGGCAATGCCGATTGCCGCACGAGCGACCGACCCAGTGCTCACGACCGCAACCGGTACACTCGTAGTGAACACCACCGAGTGCCCCGGTGCGGCAACGCGTGATCGCGCCGAGCACTTTGTCTTGAGCGACCGAAATCGAGTCTCCATGCTGTTTTAGATACGCCGGTGCGAACTGCCGAAGAGCATCCGCAACCGAAGGCATGTGACGCCCGCGATGTTACTTCAGCTTCGTCGTCTTCGTCGTTGTCGTCCTTACCGCGTTTCTTGTTCTTGTCGTCTTCCTCACCCGGTAGTTTGCCGAAGATGTTTTCAATCGCAGTTCGTGCATCTCTTTCGGCAAGGTCAGTCAAGTGCAAGTAGATCATCGTGGTTTGCATTGATGAGTGACCGAGGTATTTCTGGATCACTTTCAAACTCACACCGCCTTCGAGAAGGTGCGTGGCATAGGAGTGCCGTAGCGTGTGGACTGATACCTTCTTGCCGATCTTCAGTTTTTCGACAATCAGCTTCATCGCCCCTTGGACCGCCGATTCGCTCATCGAATTCTTCGCTTGGCTGACGCCGTCCTTGGCGAGTGAGTGGTTGCGTCCATCGGCGGGAAAGAGAAGGCGAGGGTGGCGATGGGTTAGCCAGTACCGGCGCAGGAGTTCGAGTGTGGAAACGGGCAATGGGATGTATCGATCCTTGGCTCCTTTGCCGCGATGGATAGGAACCAGCCCGCGTTGGGTGTCCAGGTCAGTGACGTCCAGGTTCAATGCCTCGTTGAGCCGCAATCCCATCGAATACACGGTCCAGAAGAACACGAACATTCGTAGTTTTGTTATCGCTCCGATGACTCGGTGGACTTGTTCGATCGAGAGTACTTCGGGGATGGCGTTGACGTTCTGCAATTTGAGCATGGCAAAGATATCCCAGTCTCGTTTGCAGGTATGGGTAAAAAAGAACTTGACGCCCGAGAGGGCGACACGAAGTGAGCCGTAGGCGAACTCCCGTTCTTCTTTGAGGTGGAGGAAAAACTCTCTCACATCCCGCTCGCTCACGTCGGCTGGTGATTTTTGAGCGAAATCGGAGAGCTGTCGGACGGCCCGGAGGTATCCTTAGCGTGTTCGCTCGGCTTTGCCGGTGAGTTTGAGGTCGTCGCTCATTTTCAGCCGAATATCGGCTGGAAAGAAGTGACCGCGTGGATTTTGGTCGCCGCTGGGTTTAGACTAAGCATTCTGTTTTCCTGTCATCAGGAGGAGTTTGTGAGCTGTTCACAGCGAGCAGCTCCTCCTGATCAGGTTGATCCAAAAAATCCCCGATGTAGTCGGTCCTCCCGATCGTCCTCCCCGCCGCCCTAGCGGCTTACTTGAACAACGGAATTGCACGGGAGCCGGGCGTCACGGCTTCTGGAAGATCAAACGTTTTTTGGCCCGGCCCCGCGAATTCTAACGTTATTATCCGACTAAAGTCGCCTCCAGAGCCATGACTGCAAATCCCTACGAGGCTCCTTCCCCGACTGACGCTACCTCTTTCGCGAGTATTGGCCGCTGGGGTGCTTCGGGGTGGGTGCGCAACTTAACGTCGCTCGTTGCCTGTATTGCGATCTACACAATACTTGCAATGTCCTTCGCGATTGGCCGAACTGCGATCCCTGAGACCGCATTGTTCGCGCTCCTAGCTTTTGCAGCAATCACCGCAGGGTGGGCGAACCTGCCTCTCGGTCCAAAGATCGGCTGGGATCGCGGTGGCTTGCCCGTCGTCTTCGTAGCATTTTTCGCTGCATTGACGATATATTGCTCAACTGCGATGGTTGTCGGCGGATACTTTTGCTCCCTCGTGAAACCGTAATATCATCCTTACCCATCGTAAGCGAATAACAAAACGGATGCACCGGAGCGGATTGGTGAACGAACTTGGAATGGAACATCGCTAATCCGCCTGGTGATTCTAGGCGGTTACGCCACTGAAGAAAGTCTAACTCGTCGCGATTTTTCCTATACCGCACTCACTACTTGGGAAAAAAACTTGAATATCAAACGCCTGCCCATTGTCGCTTGCGCAGTTGCTTGCGTTGTATTGCTCTACATGACTTACACGGAAGCCCGTGATTCGCGACTTACCAAGCTCGAAGCGGATCGATTGGTCGGTACTTGGTCCGTCATCGAACTCGATCAAGTTGGACATACCGCAACTCCCGATGAGCAGGCATATTTCGAGGATGGCGGCTACAAAATCACATTTACTGACACGGAAATGATCCACTCCCCTGACGGAATCGCCATGGAATATCGACTCGATATCAATCGAAATCCGAAAGTGCTTGAATACGTAGAAGACGGTCGCGTTGTCGCACGCGCGATCTACCGATTGGACGATGCCACATTCGAATTTGTTGTAGGTCGTCAACCGCAGGATGGAATCCACCCAAATCCGCCAGGAAGTTTCGCGATTGCGGACGCTGCCTCCGGTACGTTCCCGACTCGCTTTGTCTTGAAACGACAGGTTGACGACTAATGTAAGACCACAACGGATGGCGTAACAATCCGATGCACGAGAGCGGCGAAGTCACGTTTTTTTATAGTTGGAACTCTCTCGTCGCCGCCCCGTGATGGCCGACGTTGAACTTAATCGATCGTGATCGGTCGCTTCGATTGTGGGTAAGGTGGACGCTGACAACCGAGTGATGGTGATGTGGAGTGAAGTGGCGGCTCGCCTGCTGCGTCGGCTTTGAGTCTGGATGCGGGGGCGTTGCCAGCGCTGGGCGATGACGTTGCGGTGTGGATCGGGCGCGGGGACACTCGCTCGGCGTTGGCTCTTCAGCGGCGCGTTTCGGAGTGTGATCGTACCTTTGGCACGGTTGGGCTTGTTGCGGAGGTACGGATAAACAAATCGATGCCCGGTTAACAAAAAGTAATGGCTGGATTCCTTCACGCACGCGAATAGCCTTGCTGGCTTTGACCGTGGAGCGATGAACATCAGCGACGCGGTCCGCCCGCGCCTGCTCTTGAAGTGAATCGCCATGAGTGTCTTTGCCAATCCGCTAGTTGCTGCGATTGCCAGTCCCGTCGTCGCTGCGGTGAAGAGACTTTGCCAGCCAGCCGATGGCAATCGCGATGCGGAGCAATCGACTCAATCGGAAGCCCAAAAGGAAGGTGACAGCAAGGGCGGGTCCGACAGCAAAGCTGCTTCACAAGCGGCGGGTTTGACGGTCGCCAGTCTACTCAATCGCTATGCTCCCCAGTTTGTGAAACAGCATACCAGCCAAGCGGTGCCGCAAGTCCAGAGCACGCTGGCCAAGCTGGCTCTGTGTCGCACACGTGCGTTGGGTGGGCATGTCTTTCGCTGCGGGGCGTGTCAATCCGAGACGCCGATCTACAATTCTTGCGGTGACCGTCATTGCCCATAATGCAGCGGTGCGAAACGCGCCGACTGGTTGGACTCGACGCGAGAACTACTGCTGCCTGGCGTGACGTATTTCCAAGTGGTCTTCACGCTCCCCGAGGAGCTGTCGGGATTGGCGCTGGGTAATCGCCGGGAAGCTTACAATCTGCTGTTTCAGTCTGCGTGGGAAGCCTTTCGCAAGCAGATCGAAACGGAGCAAGGCTTTGAAGCCACCGCGACGATGGTGCTGCATACCTGGAATCAAAAGCTCGGTGCGCACGCTCATATTCACGCATTGGTCCCCGGCGGTGGACCCTCGCTTGATCCGTCGCGTCCGGGTTGGGTCGCGAGTCGCAAGCGAAGCGGAAAACCTTCGTTGGCTCCGTACTTGGTTGACGCGAAAGAGCTTCGCGAGCGGTATCGCGACATTGTGATGAAGTCGTCTGATCTCGCACGAAGACGGGAAGGTCCAATTTTGGGCGCGTGTTGGTAACGAGAGTGGCGGCGGAGACGGTCGCAGCGAACCGTACACCGTCAGCGGCGTGGAGATTGCTCGTCTGTGGTCGATGCACATCCTTCCGAAAGGTTTTACCAAGTCGCGTCGCTACGGCGGTTACAGCAACCATCATCGTGATCGTTACATGAAACAGTGCGCCGTCTTGCTGGACGTGCAGGAGGGATCGCTGCCGCCTGCCGCGACGCAAGAGCAGTCTGACGAGGTGATCGAAGAGCGGATCCAGGCGTGTTCCGACTACAACTTATTCGAGATTCGGCGTCAACCAGATGTGTTTCGCAAATTCGTCGCATTCTTTGCCGTTTACCCGTCGTTACTGTCGCATCCGTTTCCGCTAATTCTTGAGGCAGAAATCGCTGCCAAGGGGCGTGCCAACGTAAATGACATTCTGTGTTGCGCCTTTACTCCGGCAGACGCTGACTCTTCGTACAACTTTCGCCAGTTTATTGATCGCCTATTCGCTGAACCCGCAATGGTGCACCTTGAATCGGACTGGCGAAAACGCGATCAAGACGTGCTGAATACTTGGCAAGCAAACAAAGCGAATTTCTCACCATCAAACCCTGTTCCAAACGCTCGAGATGCAAAGCAGTTCGTTCGCGACGCATGCATGGACACCCTTTGCCAAATTCATCCGGCTTTCGTTCAGTCCGGCATCGACGCCAACAACATCGCTATATTGCAACAACTTCCGTCCGTGCAGGTGATGCTGTACAGCCAGTACTGCCGTATCTTTGATGCGACCTAGAAACCGGACGACCAAGAAGCAACTGATGTCTGCATCGCAGCCTGCTCGCCGTACGTTGATGCCATTGTCACCGAAAAACTCCAAGCTGAAATCTACAATAAAGTACAGAAGCACATTAACGGCATGTCCGCTGTGATTGCTAAACTCCGCGACATACGGCACCACACATAGGCTGAATAACAAAAAAATGCACCGGCGTTGCCGGCCGGGCCGAACTTGAAATCAACGTCACTAGCCCTGAATCAAGCGAACGCCCATGTCAATATCGCAGGAAATTTCCGTTTTCGGTGCGCGCAAGCGGCGACCGGCCAGCTTTGCCTGGCGATGAATCTTCGTGATGTCGGTCGGCATGGCGGAGGGTTTCTTTCGGGGTAAGGTTGCCTACGGCGGTACCAAGAGCATCCACACTCTCGGCTTCGTGAAGCGGTACGCGTTAGCATCGAAGCGGCATTGCGATGTGGTCGGAGAGTGCTTAGCAAACAATCGACACTTGGCCGATAAGCTAGCAGCCGAAGCCTCAACTGACGCGAACTGCGGATCACCTGAGCGGGGATCAACATCAGTGTGTTGAGGTAAGTCGAGAACTCCATCCGGATCACTTTGTGTCGGATCGCTTCGCGAACACGACGTTGATTCGCGTTGCCTTTGACACGAACCAACATCCCGCTCCATAACTTCAGCGTCCAGGCCAACGAAGCCATCACCATGTAAGCCCAGTTGCTTTCCAGCGTATCGAGCGGCGCTGTCAACGCACCGCACGCCTTCCCCTGGCTGATCGTGTTCTCTTGGTCGCAGCGCTGGTTACCGTGGCGAATCACTCCACGCGCGGGAACCTCCTCCTTGATTTCATTGGAAATGTAAAAAAAGTATTTCTGCGTGTCGAAAAGGTGCTGCTGACCACGCATCACCTTGATGTCTTTGCGTACGACAACCATGCGATAACTGCGCTTGCATGCGACGGGCTGATAGTCAAACTCGGCATAGCTCTCGCCTTGAAGCATCTGGTTTTCGTATTTGTTGGCAACCACAATCTGTTCTTTGTAGTTGGGGCGTTTGGCTCGCTCTTTCGCTGCCTTGGGCTTTTGACGAGAAAGCGTTTTCAACGTCGATTCCGGGATCAGATCAGCGATTCCGACCAATGTTTTGTTCGCATCGTATCCCAGCACAAACGTGACGCCGCAATCATCCCAGCGATCCAGGTGCTCTGTCGATGAGAAATCGGTGTCACCTCGCAATCGGATTTTGCGGAAGCCCGCTTCCTTGCACAGTTCGATCGCCGAGTTGAAGTACATCGCGGAGTTCTCGTGAGAGGGACGGTTACCGCTGCGATTGGCTATGTAAAGAATCTCCTGTGTCTGGGCGAGTGTCACGACCAGCGGGTGATACCCCCACTGACCTTTGTAATTGATCCCGATGCCTTCCTTCTTTTCGCCGTAGGTCTCGACCATGGTTCCATCGGCTTCGATGGTGGCTTGGTCGAGGAAGTCGTCGGGCTGTTGCTTCCACACTTTCAGGCGAGCTTGATTGAGCCCTTGCATCAGTTCCATGATTTTAAATTGGTCAAAACGTCGACAGAAGTCACCTGCGGTGGTGGGATCTGGAATTCTCTGAGCTCCCATCGCATCGAGATAAGCCTCGTCGGTTCGGCGATGCTCGATGTGATCCAAGCAGGTGCCTCAGGCGAGCAAATTCATGGCGATATTGAGCACATGGTCCGCTTCGTCATAGGGCAGGTGCATTTTAAACACGGGAGCGGCTTCGTTGATGTGCTTTCTCAAGTCGAGTTGTTTGACCATCTACATGATCAGACCGATTCCGGCACAGGAAATGGCTTGCGTTTTCTCGCTGAGCTCAAACTTGGTCGACGTTGGGCGAATGGCTGGCGACTGAAAGATACCTTCGCGTTTGTCGATTCGTCGTCGAATTTCCTGGTTGCGTTTTCGTAGCTAGTTGCGTAATTTCGTGTTCACTCGAAACCCTCGTTAGCGCGTATGGAAGGAAATTGTTTTAGCCTCCGAATCATACGGGAAACGCCGGGGGTTTTCGAGTTCTCTAGCCTTTTTCAACTGGGGCGTTCGCTTGATTCAGGTCTAGCGGCTTACTTGAACCGGGGCTAACGCCCAAACGGCTAATGGGGTTCTACGCAATGAATTACCCGAACCTGCGTACCAGCACGGCTGGCTCAGTCGGGAAGAGTTCGCGGTCTGTGACAACACCAGCGGAGCCCGGTTGCTGATTACGGAATTTCAAACAGTCACGTCCGACGAACATCCCATGACACTCGCCCTGGGTTCAGGCGTGGCCTACCTCATTGTCCGTGACCAAGTCGCCGATCAGGCGACTTGGGATCGCCTGATTGAGACCGGGAAGCGATAGCGAGCAAATTGAGTGCGTTCACTACGCTCACTATTGATTCAGCGAACCTGCACACCTTCAATGCGGAAGATCGCAAAATGGGTGGCGCCTTTCGGGCCGACGCCCGGTGGGTAGCGGTATTTTTCGGCGTCGAAGATGAATTTGCCTTCCACGGTCACGGGGCGAGTGACGAAGTCAGTGGTTTTGCTGGCGACCATTTCAATCATTACACAATCGAATAACGCCGCACCCGGGCCGAAGCAGCACTCGAGGTTGTCCCGCACGAGCACGAACTCGGAGATGTCGGCTTCTTTGAACAGTGTCGCGGGCAAGATGTAACCGCTCAGTTTGACTTTCCGCCCGTTGAGAAATTTCAACGTGTCGGTCAATTTCTTCGCATCGAACGCTGCGTCTTTTTCAATCTCGAACTGCAAATCGTCGAACGTGATCTCGCCTTTCTGCAGTTCCGCTTGACTGCTCTTGCGAATTTCAACCTTGGCCCGCCCGGCGGCGTCGCCACGCATGATCGCTCGCCGCTGTTCGATGATGGACATCACTTTGCTCGGTGTTGCCTCACTCGGTGTTTTTTTCGTCTCAACCTCGTCGCGTTCCTGCGTAAATCCGGTCGGAGAACCGAACGAGATCAAGCACACGGCCAACAGCACACCGACCACATTCCGGACGAGAGAGCGGTTACCGGTGGGGAGACATGGGTCACGAGGGGCGGGCATCATCCGTTCCTGAGTTCGGGTTACTTGAATTGGTCGACTTGCATTTTATAGAACAAGGCGTTGTCGAAGTCGCTCTTCTTTTGCGGCATTCGGTTGACTTTGAACTCCCCCGCGAGTTTGCGTTTCGTCACGCTGGCGCGGACCGAGTGACCCGGCGGGAGATTGACCTCAATCATGTCGCTGCTGCGGGGTTGACCGCCGAAACAGCAGGTCCCGAGATCGGGAACCAAGATGAATTGGCGTAACATTCCGCTGCCACTGCTCGGATGAATGTAGCCTTTCAGAAACACCGGTTTGCCGTCAATCGCAAGTGCGATTTCGGTCGGTTGGTCGTCGGCGTTCGTTTCCGCCTGCAGTTTGTAAAACTGAACCCGCTCGTAACCCTCGGGAACCTCGGTGAGGTAGATGTACGTGTGCTGACCTACCCCGCCGAGAAACAGCAGACTGCAGGCGACCAGTCCGAACATCGCCAAACCTTTGCCGCTGAACTCCTCCGGGTACCGCAGGATCGATCGCAGGGCGACCGCGGCGAAAATGATGCCGGGAACCGCTAGAATCAAAATCGGCGCGAACAGCGGCACCAATCCGAGCAATCCGACGACGAAAAATACGATCGACCAAATCGCCCCGTGGCTAATCGCCCGATACGGAAAATCGACGGTCTCAGGCGGCGAAAACGGTTGGACTTCAGCAGACATAGGTCGAAAAACGGCAAAAGTAATGAGGAAACGATCAGCATACCGACAGGATTTCATTCGATCTACGCATCGATACGCAGAGCGGTTCATCGAGGGATTGCGTCGCCTGACCCTCCGAGTCGGGCGTCAAACGAACAGCCATACTCGACTCAAAGAGTCGAGCTACTCCAAAGCTCAACGTCAAAACAAACGCTTCGGTTCAAGATTTCTTCTCAAAAAAACACTCGAATCTTGTCAGAAACGACCGACTCGCGTGTGATAACGATAGCGAAGTTTCCAAACGACCCGAGCCGAAAGTGAAATTTGCCTGTCATGACGCCTCCCGAGACACGACCGAGCCTGCTGCTACGTCTCCGCGATGGCGACGACAGCGAGGCTTGGTTCGAGTTCTCCGAGATCTATCGGCCGGTGATTGTCCGCGTGGCGATCTCCAAGGGACTGCAGGTCGCCGATGCCGAGGATTTATGCCAAGACGTTCTGGTCTGTGTCGCTCAATCGATTCCGAATTGGCGGCCCGACGGCAACGCGAAATTTCGGACTTGGCTCCACACCGTCACCCGCAACGCCGCCCTGAATGCGATCACACGGGCTCGCCCGGACCGCTCCCCCGGTGGTGATACGAACACCGAACTGGTCGGCAGGCAAATCGCCCAAGGAATTTCCGACGGGGTCGGCGGGGCAGCGTCGACCGCCGAACGGGAACTGTTTGCCCTCGAAGCCCGGCGGGAAATTTTTCAGTGGGCCGCCCGCATCGTCCGCGATGAATTCTCCGACGCGACCTGGCAATCGTTCTGGATGACCGCCGTGGAATCGATTCCGATCGACCAAGCCGCCGCCACCTTGCAACGTACCCGAGGGGCTGTCTACGCGGCCCGTAGTCGCGTGATGAAACGACTCGTCGAAACCGTGAAAGAATTCAATGAAGAAGAGGAACCCGAACGATGAAGCGGAGTCGCAACGAACCCTCGACAACGGACCGGCACTCCGAATGCCAACCTGAGCAAATCGACCGCTATCTCAATCACGAACTCTCCCTCGACGAGGAAGCCGCGTTGATCGAGCACTGCGACCATTGTTTGCCGTGTTGCCAACGGTTCGACGAGATCGCTGCCGACGACGCGTCGTGGCAACACGCCCGCTCGTATCTGTCGAGCACGGAACTGGACGCCGTCGATGGCAAGACTCGTGATCCAAAACAGGTTGACGGGCAACTCGACGGGCAATTTGACGCCCCCCACGCCACCGACCTGCCGCTGGATTCCTTCACGTCGCGGTTCTTGGCCCCGACGGACGACCCTCGGATGCTGGGCCGTTTCGCCGGCCATGAGATCACCGGCGTGATCGGCAGCGGCGGCATGGGCATCGTGATCAAGGGGCTCGACCCCTCACTCGGACGTTACGCTGCAATCAAAGTCCTCTCGCCGCATTACGCATCGAGCGGCGCCGCGAGAAAACGATTCGCCCGCGAAGCACGGGCCGCCGCCGCGGTCGTTCACGACAACGTGATCGCCATCCACGCGGTCGGCCAATTCAACGATTTACCTTACCTTGTCATGCCGCTTGTCCGAGGCGAATCGCTGCAAAAACGAATCGATCGGGAAGGCCCGTTTTCACTCACCGAGATCCTTCGTATCGCCGCCCAAGTCCTCGATGGACTGTCGGCCGCTCACGCACAAGGACTGATTCACCGAGACATCAAACCGGCCAACATCCTGTTGTCCGACGGGATCGAACGCGTCTTCATCACCGATTTCGGTCTCGCCCGGGCCGCCGACGACGCCAGCCTCACACGCAGCGGTGTGATCGCGGGGACGCCCGCCTACATGTCGCCCGAGCAAGCCCGTGGCGAACCGCTCGACCCACGCAGCGATCTGTTCAGCGTCGGCAGTTTGATGTACGCGATGGCCACCGGACGGCCGCCCTTCCGAGCCGAAACACCCTACGGCGTTTTGCAACGCATCAACGACGACGCAGTCCGGCCCGTTCACCAAATCAATCCCGGATTGCCCGCCTGGTTATCCAGGCTAATCGCAAAACTGCACGCCAAATCACGGGACAATCGTTACACGACCGCCGACGAGGTGGCCGGGTTGCTACGTGAGTGTTTGACCTCTCTTGAAAACCCCAGCACCGAGTTGCCGATGAGCCTGCGTGAACCTGCCCCGACACGTCATCGACTCCGGCGCTGGGCCGCCGTGGTCGCCGTCGGCTTGATGCTCAGCGGATTGATCGCTGCTGTCATGATGAACTGGCGACCAACACAACGCATCCCTGCTAACCGGACCGTGCTGACCTACCCGCAATCGATCGCCCCGAAGCCCTCGCTCGAGACACCGCCGCCAGACCCGTTTGCCGTTTGGGACGATCCCCAACCCGAGCGACTCCTCGAACAAACGCAACAACTCGTAGGCTCACTGAAAAACCCATGAATCAGCTATCACATTTCCATTCCAAACGTTCGGTCACCGTTGCCGTTCTCGCTCTCTTGACCGCTCTCGGTCCCATGCAGACGCTGACCTTTGCCGCGAATTCGACCGACATTGCCGCGTTGCAGCGGCGATGCGAACAAGCCGACGCCAAAGTGACGGCGCTCACTCAACAGCTCCAAAAAAAGCCACCTGTGCTGACCACCCATCAGCAACTCCGCGACGCCATCGACCACGCATTCGAACAACGACAATCCCTGCACGCGGCGCAGCTCGAACAGGCCCGTGCCAATCACGACGAAGCGATCGCGTTGTGGGACGAACGGCAAGCCATGCAAAAACAAATCGTCGATCGGCGTTTGGAGCAAATCATCAATCGCGAACTGCCAGCGTCTGCACCGGAGAAATCCGACCCCAATCAAGTCGCAGAGTTGCAAAAATCGGAAGCCGACCTCGCACTGGAATCACCCAAGTCGAATTCCGGTTACGGGACGGCTTCATCCATGCTGGAAATTCAATTCGAAACCGCACCTTCTTCCGTAGTTCGTGACATCAACAGACTTTTGCGCACGAACTATCGTGGTGCTCTGCAAATCGTCGACGTTTGGGGAATGAGCCATGCCGAAACGCATGGCCTCCGACAGCGAGATGTTTTGATTGGCATCGGTAGCTGGCAGACGACTCAAGAATCCGACGCGATGTCCGCACTATCGTTGGCCCTCGAAAAAGACAACGACAAAATTCCTTTCTACATCGTGCGTTTTGAATTAGAAAATTCTGCTGCTCGGCGCGATGGGACGGGCATGGGGCCCGATATGGGGATGGAAAACGGCATGGACATGGGCATGGACGGCGGGATGGGCGGCGGCATGGATATGGGGATGGGGATGGGGATGGGGATGGATATGGGATCGACACGCCCCCAGGTCTATCGCGGCGAGTTCGATCGCAAGAAACTCCTGGCCAAACGCAACGAATGGATCGAGCAAGATATCGCCGTGCTCGACGAAGCGATTCAAAAACGCGAGCAAATGAAAAAGGCGACACTCGCCGAAGACGTCGATTCGAAAATCATGCTCGAAGACCTGCCCTCTCAAGAAGACGATTCGGCGATTCGCGAAATGGTCACGCAGCGGACACTCGCCGAAGCCACGCGGGAGGAATTTCGCGAACTGGTCGAAGACTCCTCGATCGAGCAACCCGAGTTTCTTGCCCGCTTGTCCGAACTCCTCCAAGACGACACCGCCCGCGAATTGACCTCATCACGAGCCGACGTTGCAAAAAATCAGGGAGCGATTTTCGAGCAACGCGTCTCCGGTCTCGATCGGAAAGTCAAAGCGCTGCGTGACGACACCACGAAACGGTTCCAAGACCGATTGCAAGAATTACGCGACGCCGCGAAAAAACGCAATCAAACGATCGTGGAGGAACACGAAGAAGCGATCGCCGATTTTCAAAAACAACGCGAGAGTCTCGAAAAGCGAATCACTCCGTAGCATTCATGCGGCTGGACTCTCGTTTGAAATCGATCGTTTCGAAGCCCGCGCATCTGCGTGGAACGCGACGAATACGTAGCCTGACTCTCCGAGTCGGGCGTGAAAGGGACAACCCGACTCGACTCAGAGAGTCGAGCTACGCAAAAGCGCAATTTCAAAATGCGTAAGCGAGGAAAACGCAGGACGCACTCGCTTGCGCGTCGGGCTTGGATTGTCACGCGATTTTCGTGAAAACGATTCAATCAACTGGCCGCAAACCCTCGATCGCTCCGCCGGCCCACACTTGCCTCGCAAATAGCATCGATATAACATGGGATCGCGTTTTACCTGGGGTATTCGCAACCCGGTTGCACCGCTCGAATACTCTCCGTTCTCCAGTTGGAGTGTCGCTTGCCCATCGCGAGTTCGCCTCCCAGTCCTGAAGTCCTTCCACAAAGCCCGATCTTGAAAGCACTTGTTAAACGTCACCCGGAACCGGGTTTGTGGTTGGAAGATGTCCCGATGCCCCACGTCGGTGTCAACGATGTGCTGATCCGCGTCGACCGCACGGGGATCTGTGGTACCGACATTCATATTTACAAGTGGGACGAGTGGGCTAAAAAAACCATTCCGGTCCCGATGGTCGTCGGTCATGAGTTCGTTGGCGAGATCGTCGAACTGGGGTCCAACGTGCTCGATTTTCGTGTCGGTGAAATCGTCAGTGGCGAAGGGCACGTCGTCTGTGGCCGTTGTCGCAACTGCCTCGCCGGCAGGCGCCACCTGTGTGCCAAAACGATGGGCGTGGGTGTGAACCGACCGGGCGCGTTCGCCGAGTACATCTCGCTGCCGATGACGAACGTGTGGGCGCACGACCCGAGCATCGACCGGGACGTGGCGTCGATTTTTGATCCGCTCGGCAATGCCGTCCACACTGCATTGTCGTTCCCACTGATCGGCGAAGACGTTTTGATCACCGGTGCCGGGCCGATCGGTTGCATGGCGACGGCGGTGGCCCAGTACGCCGGTGCCCGCTACGTCGTGACGACGGATGTGAATCCGTGGCGATTGGAATTGGCCAAGAAGATGGGGGCCACCCGCGTCGTCGATGTTCGTACCGAATCGGTGCGAGACGTGATGGACGAACTCGGCATGAAGGAAGGGTTCGACGTCGGGTTGGAAATGTCCGGCAACCCAAGCGCGTTCCGCTCGATGCTCGAAACGATGTGTCACGGCGGCAAGGTCGCGATGCTCGGGATCCCCGCCGACGAGATGGCAATCGATTGGAACCTGGTCGTATTCAACATGCTGACGATCAAAGGCATCTACGGTCGTGAGATGTACGAGACCTGGTATAAAATGACCGTCATGGTCCAAGGCGGCCTCGATATGAACTCAGTCATCACTCATCGCTACGGTTGCGATGATTTCGAAACCGGTTTTCAAACGATGCTATCGGGCGAATCCGGGAAAGTTATTCTGAAATGGTAGACGTCGTGTCACGAAGCAACAAACTTATCGAAATCACCACCCAAACGCTTGATCAGATCCGCGACGACGGACTGTACAAATCCGAGCGGATCATCACGACGGCTCAGGACGCTCGTGTCCAAGTCAACTCGGATGACAAGGTTCTCAATCTCTGCGCGAACAACTATCTCGGTCTGGCTAACCATCCGCGGATCGTCGACGCCGCTCGTGAGTCGCTCGATCAATGGGGCTACGGACTCGCGTCGGTCCGTTTCATCTGCGGCACTCAAGCGATCCACCGGCAACTCGAAAATCGAATCTCCGAATTTCTCGGGACCGAGGACACGATCCTGTACGGGTCCTGCTTCGATGCCAACGGCGGATTGTTCGAAACGCTCCTGACAGCGGATGACGCAATCATTTCCGATTCGCTCAACCACGCCTCGATCATTGATGGGGTGCGGTTGTGCAAGGCAAGCCGTCACCGATATGCCAACAACGACATGGCGGATTTGGAAACGCAATTGAAAGCCGCCGCATCGAGTCGGGTTCGATTGATCGCGACCGACGGTGTGTTTTCGATGGACGGTTCGATCGCCAAACTCGACGATGTTTGTGAACTCGCCGATCGCTACGACGCATCCGTGATGGTTGACGATTGCCACGCGACCGGGTTTCTCGGGACGCAAGGGCGTGGGACCCACGAGCACTGCGGCGTGATGGGCAAAATCGACATTCTAACCGGAACCCTCGGCAAAGCCCTCGGCGGCGCCAGCGGCGGGTACACGAGCGGTCGCAAGGAAATCGTCGAGCTGCTGCGACAGCGCTCGCGTCCGTATCTGTTCTCCAACTCGATCGCGCCCCCTCTGGTCGCCGGAGCGATCGCGGCGTTCGACATGGCGAGCGAATCGACGCTGCTTCGAGACCGCTTGATGAGCAACGCGGCGTTCTTCCGCGAGGGCCTGACGCGGCACGGGTTCGACCTGTTGCCCGGCGAGCACCCGATCATTCCCGTCATGCTCGGCGACGCCCGCGTGGCCACCGAGATGTCACGTCGCCTACTCGAAAAAGGCGTCTTCGTCGTCGGGTTCTCTTACCCGGTCGTCCCCAAAGGCCAAGCCCGCATCCGAACGCAAGTCTCGGCAGCGCACAGTCAAGCCGATCTCCAATTCGCGATCGACCAATTCGTCGCAGTGAAACAGGAAATGGCGTCGTAAACAGGGATGCACCATGAACGTCGACCGGTTCTCCGAACTGACAGTGTCGGATCGACAATCCACGCTTGCTCAACCACCGCGTTCCAATCCTTGGATCCGACCGTGGAGACCACAAAGCAAGGTGCAACCAAGTTTGCATCGGAGATCGACCCTATCCTTGAACTGATCGAAACAGCGATTGATCGCGAGGGCCAGTCCTCTCCCATCGTGTTCGCGACCTCATTTCGGGTGGCCCTCTTTTGTCCGAATTGACACCAACTGCTGGCAAAGCCGTCAATGCTCACCCAGGGGTGGCCTGACGAATCGGTGGGGGCCCGGGTAAGCGAGGTGGAATTTTCTGGTTTAAAAATGGTCGCGTCCATTCGGTAGGCTTGGGGTTACGAACTCTCAACCCGCGAAGGAACCAGCATAACAGGATGCGATTGTAACTCGAAAAAGAAGACCCTGGATCCCAGTCCGTCGCGTACGGCAGCCAGCCCACCGACCAATGGACCGATTTTGCCAAGCTGATTCTGGACGCGGCGAACGAGGCCACACTGGCCGCCGCGGTGGCAAACGCAGCCCAAACCGGCAACCGCGTCGCCTATCTCACGCTGCTCGGCGGAGGCGTCTTCGGCAACCGAGACCACTGGATCGCCGACGCGATCGAGCGAGCGTTCCAAAAACACATCGACCACGAGCTCGACATCCGCATCGTCGCCTACGATCAGTCCAAACCCGCCATTGCTGAACTCGTCAGTCGTCTCAACGCGGCGTAGTGAAGGCATGCCCACCGGCTCAGCAAGTCAGCGGATTGCAAAACCGTTTCACTTGTTCGTTTTTCCAGCCGGGTGACCTTCGTTATTCATGGCGTGCGCGATCCCAAACACTGCCCGTTTCACTTTGTCCTCCACTGGCGTCGGCGCTTTTCTTGCCGTTCCGCTCCTCGTAACTGATCGAGTCCAAATACAGACGCTCCACTTTCACCCGTGCCCAATCCGTCTTCCGAAGGAACTTCAGACTGCTGTTGACGCTCGGCTCGTATTGAAAACAATGGATATTGATGCGCTCACCCAAACGCTCCCAGCCGTACTCAGCGATCAAGTATTCGAGGATCGCTTTCAACGTGACGCCGTGCAGCGGATTTTTGTGCTGGGGTTGATTCATGATGTTTGGAGGGCGATTCGCTCAATCGGGCGACGTTGTGATTGTTGGTTAGAGGCATCTTGCTGGTCTCGACGCACCCCCCATCTTAACCCAATGATTGACGTAAGCAGGATCGGGAAAGTGCTTTTGGCTAACGCCAAAACGGCTAATTAAACGCAAACCAAGCGATTCACTGGCAAACCCCACACAAAGTGGCGCTGTCCAGTTAGTGGACGAGGCTACGAGTCGATTCGGAAAAGAGGAGCCCTCGTGACGCGATTACGAAAAACGGTTGGCTCAAGGCCAATTCCTTCGCTCAAGTTGTGGAATAAACCGAAAAAAGCAAAAGCTTTCGCTCGGAGAAACGCAGCACTTTTTGACGCGTTTCTCACGATGTTGAATTTCAATAGGAAGTGATTTAAATAATGAACGCAACTTGATCTCGTGGCTGAAGAATTTTTTTGTCAAAACGTCAAGCGAATGTCGTATCCGTTTCGGCTGAGACAATAGGTTTCCCGGCTCATCTTTTCAACCGAGAAACTTTCGGGAATATGAATTTTCAGTCGTCCTCGAGAGCGGCGTTCCCACTGCTCAAGTTTCACCTCATCCGAATCGGACAACCCGTCGCCTAGCATGCCGGCTTCAGCAGATTTTCATTCGACCCACCTTCGCGTCAATCTGCGATACGATCAAAAGCTCCCCGCACACAACTCGCTCGGCACGGAGTCTCTGCGGATGCCTGGAAACAACATGCTTTGCGCGGGCGATTCGGGGTTTCGTCGGTCGGACGGTTGCCACTTCGGGTAAGTGAGACCCACACGCATCTTTTGCAGACGCGGTTAACAGCAGCTTGTAAACTGGTGAGCTTTCTTTCGTCCGCAAAATCTCATCGCAGTCCGGTTAACAGCGGTTCTGGATCGAAGGGGAAAAGCGAGCGTCCCGCGTCTGTTGGCTTTGCCAGTTGCGATGGTCACGCGATGGTCGACGGAGCAATTCCGCTAAGCCACGTGGTGGCAATTTGGTTTGGCGATTGCCGGAATGGGATCGTGCCGTAGGCGCTTGCTTTTAGCGGAACGCAAATAATCTGCCACTGCGATTATTAACGAACTTGCAGGCCCATGTCGAACGGGTGCCCCAAACGATTAAACACGAAGTACTCAACGCATTCGGCATCGTCACCAACGAACACCGCGACGGCATCCTCCGCACGACCCAGGATTGGTACAACGCACGCCGCAGCCATTCCGAGCGAGATCACCTGCCGCCGTTGCGTGACGAAGTTTCGGTTCCGCTGAAACCGTTTATCAAAGACCAAGTTGTTTGCGATTCGGAACTTGGCGGACACTTGATCTCGTACCGCCGCGCTGCTCGATCGAGTTCACGTTCGGATTTCGTATTGCTCAGGAACGTGGAAGATCCGCCAATACGGATGCACTGCGGTGGTCAGATGGTTGTCGGATGTTTCCAATGGCAACCCAGCGCGGCACCACCCGAGGATACCATCGCGATAGTTGACGGCGTCGACGCCGCCGGCCATCAGCTTGCGAGCGTACAGGTAACTGCGTCCACCGATCGTGCAGTGGACGACGACCTGTCGGCCGGCCAAGGCTCCCGCGTCCGCTTCGTATTCGCCCTGCGTGATCGCGCCCGGGATTCTCGAAACCGAATATTCCGAGCGACTGCGAACATCGACCCAGACGGGGTTCGATGCATCCGCCGTCATTAGTGAGCGAAGTTCCGTTGTTGAAATCGTTCCGACGCGCGGACAACCAAACCATCGTCGGACGTTTTCGATCGCGTCGAATCCACCGTCGCAAAGTCGAATGATGCGGTCGCCCAATGACCGGGGTGACTTCGGCACGGTTAACCGCGGCCACCTTGGCAGCACGTTTCGCAAATTCGGTGACACGCCGAGCATTGCAACTTGCCACGAATGTCAATCAGCCGCCCGCCGCAGACCGGGCATGCCGGATCGGATGCCGGGCACAACTTCGGCGACGGTTCGAGATTTGGGTTGGGCTCATTCTCGTTCATGGACGCAGCCTACCGTATCGGCGAGCGGACCTGTTCAGCTTTCTACAGTGTTCAGAATGGATACTCGATCGCCAACTCACCGCCGCGTTATTATTTACGGGAATTAGGATGATGCAAAAACGAATGATCTACTTTGCCAGTATCGCTGTCTTGGTCGTTGCCGGAGTCTTCGTGTTGAATCGCACCACTCGGGCCGGTTACGAATCCGCGGAATATACGGTCGTCGAATCTGACGGCAAATTCGAAGTCCGCGCGTACCCGGACCTGATGTTGGTCGCGACAAAGACGAAGATCGACGCCCAAGGTCGCGACGGCAGTTTCATGAAACTGTTCCGGTACATCTCCGGCGCCAACGAGTCCGATCAAAAGATCTCGATGACGACACCCGTTTTCATGGAAAGTGACAAGGCGGAATCGGAAGTCCAGATGGGATTCGTGATGCCCAAGGAAGTCGCCATCGAAGGCGTTCCCGCCCCCACCGGTGCCGACGTCGACGTCCGCAAACGGGCCGGCGGCCGGTTCGCCGTGTTGCGGTTCTCAGGCCGACTCGACGCCAAACTCGCTAAGGAATCCGAAGCCAAACTGCGAGCCTGGATGGAAACCAAAGGTCTCGTCGCCGCCCAATCCGATGCTAACGAGCCCAACGAAAGCAGCGGAGTCGAAGCCGCCTCCTATGACCCGCCTTTCACGCCGGGACCGCTGCGCCGCAACGAAGTCCTGATTCGGTTGAAGTAACCCATGGAAACGATGGCTCCGCTTCCAAATTCGTCCTGATCCGGCACCGACCACACCGTCGAAGTTTTCTTCGACGGTGAATGCCCGCTGTGTGTTCGCGAGATCAGGCTACTGCGATGGCTCGATCGGAAGAAGAACATTCTCTTCACCGACATCGCGGCCCCCGAATTCCAAGCGACCGAGTTTGGCAAAACGCCGACCGAGTTCATGGACGAAATCCACGGCCGCTTACCCGGCGAAAACGGCAACCCCAACCGTTGGATCATCGGCGTCGAAGTCTTCCGCCAACTCTACGCCGCCGTCGGTTTCGGATGGCTCGTCTGGCCCACACGTCTCCCCGGTATCTCGCATACGCTCGACCTCGGCTACCGAGTCTTCGCCAAACACCGCCTCCGCCTCACCGGCCGCTGCACGAAAGAAACCTGCGAGGTGAACTGAGCTACTGTTCCGGAGAATCCTCGTCCCACATCTCGCGATAACCCTGGATGTGACTCCCAGTCGCTTCTTGATCGAGATCCCAGTAGTGACGGCAAAGTTTCTTGGACAGACGCAAGCCTTCGTCCGACTCTGCGAAACCGAGCAAGCCATCGAGCGTCGTTCCGATCAAATGCACATCGACCGAACCACCGTCCACAATGTCATCGACGATCGGGCGATTTCACTCATTCAAATTTTCCGTCCGTCGCGTTTGCTGACCATCGCCTCGATCGCACGAATGCCGTTCTCCATTTTAGTTCGAGCCGAAACGTTCGCCGAGTGAACCTTCATCGCCGGGGGCATGAAGCCATGCAACGCAACCTGCTCTTCGATCCAAAGCACCACGTTGTAGCCGGTACCGCGATCGTCATCGCCAAGGTCGTGATCCAAGCTGACTTCGGTCACCTCGCCGGTTTTCAATAACTTGATCACTTCGTCAGGCCAATACACGCGGACCCATCCATCCGGTGTGGTTCGTTCGTCGTCGAGATAGACTTTCATTGTTCACATTTCAGAGTCGATCATTTTTTCGAACAGCACGCTTCGCAGTTGGAAGTTGCGATTGGAATTGGCAGACAGTCGTTCACAAATCTGATCGACGGTCAGCCATTGGTGACCAGACACTTCCGCGGGGTTACAGGTTACCGACCCAATGATATTTATCCGCCGATAGCACACGCTCGCCTTCCCAGCGGTACGCCACCAACTTCCCACCCTTGGCCACGCTGAAGTCCGTACACGCCACGTTGGCCGCCAGCGGCCCCGGTGTGCCCGTCAACCAGTAGTGTCCCACAAACACCGGCGGAGCGTCGGCCGGATAGCCGGTCACGCCACGAATAGCCGCCGGATCGATCGCAACATCCGGCACGTCATCGGATCCAAAGTGGTAATCGCGGTAACTCCGCCCGGCCGGTTCCTCGTACCACTTCACCCGCACCGAGTCCCGCTGATGCCCGGCCTTGTCCACGATCGAACGCCCCACCGGTAGCTTCAACTCCGGACCCTTCAAGACACCCTCGACCGCCGCATTCAGCTCGCTACCCGCACGCTCCGACTCCGCCAAAAACTCAGCATCAAACCGCCCCAGCGTCTCCAGCGAGCGATGGATCACCGCAATCTGATCATCCCGCCAAGCCGCATGCACGACACGAATCCCATTCAGTTCCAACGCCACCGGCAGCGTCATGAACCAGCCAATCGCATCCGCCGTTTCACTGGCCGACAATTGATCCAACGTCGCCCGTTGCAGCGTCAGATTCTTCACCGAATGCGCCCGAAACCATTTGTCGGTTGTTCCCGGTACCGCCGTATGAAACGCAATCGCGTTGTATTCATGGTTCCCCATCACCGCGAACCCATCGCCAGCCTCCACCGTGGCACGGGCAATCGAAATCGTCTCCCCGATCGCCGGCCCACGATCCACGAAGTCACCAACGAACACGGCTTTCCGATCCGGGTGTCGGTAGCCTTTGCCGTGACGCGCGTAACCGAGCGACTCAAGCAATCGCCTCAATTCGTTGGCGTGACCGTGGATGTCCCCGATGATGTCGTACGCTTGCATGTGGAAATCCGACTGGGCGTTAAGGGATTAGCGAGTAGTTGCCGTCACCTTTCTGCGTGAACACCTTGCGTTTCGACGCGGCAGGACTCGTGTTTTCGACACGGTGACGCGATAGGCAGCTTCTCACAATGCCCGCCGGACTCTTTGAGTTGAATTCATAGAGTGAACCAGATTGAATCTCTGTAAAGATCGCATCAGCCGTCATCGGCTTGGCAGCTTGCTTTTGCTTTGGGGTTGAGGCTGAGTCGAACGAGATCATCAATGCCTTTGATGGAGCCTGGCGTCGCGAGGTAACCGATTCCGCGGTGAAGGTGCAAACGAAATTGTGCCCCAACCACTTTTTAATCCGCCGGATCCAGCCCGTCGGCGTCGCAGCGTTCTTTGACGATGGCGAGATACAGTTCGTGGTGTTCGCCGCCGAATGTCTGCCACGTCATTTCAACATTGCTGTCGGCAGGATAATTAATCGGTGTCGGAGGCGTGGGTTCCTTCAGCGAATCACACAATGCCCAGCGACAGAGGATGTTCCACTGGTCGATGTCTGTTCGTGTCTTCAAGCGGATGAGTTGGTCTCTGGCTTGATTGGATAGTTTGACGTTGCGGATCATATCACCACCTGGTTCCCAGGCGGGAGCCTGGGAACCAGGACGCCGGCGAACTCGTTTCGATCTTCGGAGTCCTTCTAACTGGACAGCGTTACTTTGAATCCAGTTAGGAACGCGGGATCAATAAGTGACGGACTTACCGTAGTGGATCTTGTTAAGCAGGTTCGGGAAAGTGTTTCGGTGTATTAGCCGTTTTGGCGTTAGCCACGGTTCTCCCCATGAAAACCGTGGCTAACGCCAAAACGGCTATTCCAAAGTGGCGCTGTCCAGCGAAGGAAAGAGCACGCTCAATTCGAAAACCGAACGTGAGGGGCTGGTCTGGGTTTGCGGTAGCGGCGACGATCGGGTCTCGTTCAGAGCAACCTCAAACCGATTCCTCGCCAAAGGCGGCGACTCGCGTATGAAAATTTGGTTCATTTCTGACACACATAACCTACATCGGGAATTGATCGTTCCCGATGTTGACTTGGTAATCCATTGCGGCGACGAGTCGACGCACGGAAATGCTTGGATGAATGAACCCGAAGCGAGACCATTCTTTGATTGGTATTTGGAGCTAAACATCGCGACCAAGGTGTTCGTGCCGGGCAATCACTCCACCGCGGTGGAACAGGGACTGGTTCGTGCTGAGGACTATCCGAGCGTTCGGTTTCTGATTCATGAGGAGATGTCGTGCAATGCAATGGAGATCTTCGGCACGCCGTACACGCCGCAGTTCTTTGATTGGGCGTACATGAAGCGTCGCGAGGAGCTGGACCGGTACTGGGCAGAGATTCCGACCGACACCGAAATCTTGATCACGCATGGGCCGCCGAAGGGTGTTCGTGATGTGATGCGGCATTGGCGAACCAAGGAACCGATTCATGTCGGGTCGAAGAAGTTAACGCGTCACGTCACCGAGCGGATCCGGCCTCGCATTCACGCGTTCGGTCACTTGCATGACGAGGCCGGCATCGAAAACTTCGGCACCGAAACGCTTGACGGGACTCAGTTCATCAATTGCTCATGCGTGGATTTGCAGGGCGAGTTGGTGAACCATGGGATGGTGGTTGAGGTCGAGGGCGTCAAGTCGTGAAATACGCAGCGGAACCTGATCTTTCGCAAGCGGAATTTGTCGATGTTCTCCGCCGTTCGACGTTGGCCGAGCGGCGGCCGGTGGACGATGCGGTGCGGATTGCGAAGATGCTATCGGGGGCGGACTTGATCGTTACGGCCCGAGATGAGGACGAAACGCTTGTGGGCGTGGCACGGGCGATCACCGATTTTTCCTACTGCACGTATCTTTCGGACCTGGCCGTCGATGTGGCTTTTCAGGGGACAGGAATCGGACAGGAGTTAGTCCGATTGATCCATGAAAAAGCGGGACTGGACACGCGGTTGATTCTGCTATCGGCACCGGACGCCCAGAGCTACTATCCGCACATCGGGATGGTGAAGCATGAATCGTGCTGGATGATTTCTCCACGGTAGCTTATCGAGCGAGACCTTGGACGGATCGGATGGGCATTTACTGTTCCATATCGCTGAGTTGCAAATTCAACGCACCGACGGAGATACGAATCTCGATCAGTGAGATGGTCAATGATCCAACCATCAACACGAGACTGATCGCGAAGACAACTTTACCGACGAAGATCATTCCTGCGAACAGCAAACCCATGCAGACGGTGCAGGACAGCAGGCTTGCGACACCGAGGGTTTGCATGTCGCGGATCAAGTTCACCCGTCGGCGAAGGTTTGCGATTTGAGCGGCGGCCACTGGGTCGGGTGACTTCTGGTACTCTCGGTGCAGCGTGCGAATGACGGCCGCCAAAGCGAGAAACCGATTGGTGTAAGCAAGTAAGAGCAACGAGATGGTTGAGAAAAGCAATGCCGGCGTAGTGAGATCGATGTTCATTGTTCACGCTTGGTGGTTTTCAGGTGCGGTCTTTTTAAACACTCGTCGGCATGAATCGATCTGATCAGAATCAAGGGCAAGGGCAAGGGCAAGGTAGAGGTATCACGTCATTTTTCGAGATAACCGGGCTGTGCCGTTAGCATCGTAATGATCGTAGTGGGGGGCGTCCTGATGATCCAGCTTTCGCTTTCGCTAGACAGTGGTTGAGGTTGCTCCAGACGGTGACCGAGTCGCTGCGTTGAACTTCGTCAAAGCTTGGACGCGGTTGCCATGGGCAGGAACGAACGCGATGTTAGTTTTGGAAGCGGTGCGAATCCAAAATTTTGGTAGAACGCCACGGCAGTCTCATCTTTCGCATCGACAACAATGAGGGTCGCGGCGATTTCTTCAGCAGACCGGACGCATCGTGAGAGCGCGTCGACGCCACAGCCGAATTGCTTTCGATCGTGCTTCTTGGAAAGAACCTCGCAGACATAATCGCTCACCAACTGGTCACCCGTTTGCGGTGCTGCCGGGCGGCGGCACGCAGCGACTTGTTCGGCGACGCGGGGGAGAGAAGCGGTTCGATAAGCATTCGGCTCTGTTGTCGATCCGATTTCAACTTTTCATGCTCTTCGGTCACTGCCTTCGCGGCTTGCTCCACATTGCCCAGAACAAAGTCAGAGACGCTGCGACCAAGGTAAGCCGCAGCCCGCTCAATCAGTTCTTTCTGTTCGGCTGAGACACGCGTCTCGATCCTTGCTGTTTTCGTTTCGGCGATTGCCATCGTGGATCCCCCATTTGATCCAGATTGTACGTCAAAATTACGTACATCGCAAGTTTGATCAAGCTCTCGTGATGAGTCCAATTGAGAGAAACGAAAACGCCCACGGCGGATGACTCCGCCGCAGGCGTTTGAAGTGGCGTAAGCTTCTAAGCAGATTCGGGTAATTCATTGCGTGTAACCCCATTAGCCGTTTGCGCGTTAGCCCCGGTTCAACGCGAGAACCGTGGCTAACGCCAAAACGGCTAATACACCGAAACACTTTCCCGAACCTGCTTAGCTTGCGAAGAAAGGCAAGCAGGATGCTTACCCCACGTTACAGTTCGACGGATTCCACTTCGCGGACGAAGCGGGATGCGTCTCCTGCTTAGAACGCTGAGACAACGTTGGACACGGTATTACTGAAGCCGCCGATGTTTAAAATACTGTTGTCGCTTTGCCCGGTAGCAGACCCTTGGCGTCGGACGTGCCATTCGCAAGACGTCTCGCAGGCTCGGATCGTTTCCGATCGAAGCGGAGAGCAACTTGCCAACGGACGCGTCGTTTAGCCAGCGTTGGAATGCACGCTGCAGCGATGACGACAAACCCGTTCTAGTCTTTCCGGGACGGGCGAATTGACCAGATCTAACCATTTGGAAAACGATGCGCAGAACGCGGCCGTTGTCCGCGACTCGGTCGAAGACTTGGTGCATGAGTTTGGTGTCACGCGTCGACAGTACGACCAGCAACGCCGCCGGCATGTCCTTCATGTAAGCACGCTCACGTGAGTCGACGGCCAGCTTTGCCGGGAATTCGTTGTCGTCGACCTGGTCGATCAGCTTTCGCAACTCGACCAGTTACGTTTGCGCGTTTGCGTAGTAAGCACATCGCCACAATTGATTCGGTGGAACCACGTAGCAGCGTCTCTCTGAGACGCTGGAAATTACGAGTCTCAGAGAGACTCGCCTACGTGAGGTTCTGCCGAACCTTTTCCCCCGATGTGCTTGGACGTTGCCGAACGTGCCGGTCGCCGCCATCTGTGCGAGGGCGTGCTTTGGCTCGTACTTGTACGCTGGGCCGCCGGCTTTGTTGACGACGGTCGCTCGTGGCAGGACGCTGGTGATGCTTTGGAACAGAGACTTGTTGGCCATGATGACCTCCCGCAAAAGTAGTGGACGTTGTTAAACGTCCTGGCGGTCGGGGATCTTTATCAAGATCCACTACGACGAAATGAAAAACACACGCGACGATGGCTTGGACAGAGATCGCGTTCAGTTGTTTCCAATCACGCGCAGCGGGACTTCAACCCGCTGGACCTTGCGGTCGTGACAGGGACTCCGTACCGGCAGTCGAGTGTGTCTTGGTCGTGGGATAAGAAACCAGCTTGCCATCGGCGAAGACGACCGGCAGGATGCCTATCCCACGTTGGGAGTGATGCAAAAAAACGGTTCATCCGGCGGAAGGTTGCGCCGCAGGTTTTCAAGGCATGACTGCCAGTGTCCAACGAGATTGGTGCCTGAGTAGGGATGCTGGTGGACTACGTAAGCCGGAAGAAACGCAGTCGAGCTCTGCAGAGGTGCCACTCGACAAGGGATCTCTCGGTCGCCAGCGTCTTCCTGCAAAAGCGATGCGCCCATGGTGCCGACGGTCCTCGGCGAATTTCGGTTCGCCGAGGACGATTTTTCATCAAATCATGGGACACTGGAGCCATGTCTTGAAAAACCTCGATCCTGGGCTCTGTGCACGCTTCCGTCGGATGAACCATGAAATGTCACTACCTTGATCGGTTCAATACCCTGAACGCTTGCAATCGACCGCACCGGCAAAACGCGTAAGTGTAAAGTTTGACGTCGACCCCTTCGACGGCCCCCGAAACACGTTAAACCCCGTAGTTGGTGCGGGTCGAGTTCTTTTGAGAATGATCCCGTGTTCGACCTCCGCTCACGGAACCAAAATTCCGCACCGCCGCAAATGTATTCTCGCTGAATCGGCAACTATTTGTGAAGCGAGAGAAATCGCAAATGGTGAGCGGCGTGTGAAGTATGAATCTCGAGAATCCGCTCCCGCGACAATCGGCCAAACGCGGGGTGAGACGAGAATTCACCGACATACGTATTCAGCCGTAGAACACTTTGTGCGAATGCCTCTACCTCCGCCGCATCGTCCAAGTCTGTTGAAGGCATGAACGTCGAAGCTGTGCGAATGCCTCGCGGAGAATCTCCTTTGAGCAACTTCGGCAACAGCCAATGCCGCATCGCAGGCCGCAAGAAGGCGAACAGCGACATCCAGTTCGGGTAGCCGTCGATGCTTGGATCTTGAACCAAGCACAGGTGTCGACAGATTTGGGCGAGTGACCAATTGCCCTGCCGGTCGTACTCAAAATTCAGTAACGCTCGGGCGTCGTCAACGGCGGAATCCAGGTCGGCGAACCGAAGTGTCCGAAGGTTGGGCATCAATGATTCTCCAGCACGTTCACGACTCGTTTGCCCGCGGTATGCCCTTGCTCTAATTGATGCAAAGCATCGGCGACATCAACCATCGCGTGCTCGCTCGCGATGACTGGTTTCAACTTACCCGAAGTAACGAATTCGCCAAGCACCACCAGGTCCTCGTGATTGGGAACAGAGAGATAGCGGCGCAGGCTTTGGCTGGTAAACGGCGAAAGAAGCAGTGGTTTTAAGAGGCGAATCCAGAACGCCAGACCGCTCGCGCCCGTGCCGCTATTGCAAATCAGCGTTCCAGTCGGCCCGAGGACTCGACGCACGTCGGCCAAGCTTCGATTTTCGACGTTGTCAAAAATGCAGTCGTAAAGTTGGTCTCCGGTCGTGAAGTCGTGTTGTGTGTAGTCGATCACATGATCCGCACCCAACGAGCGAACCATCGACATATTCCGCGTACTGCAAACACCGGTCACTTCCGCGCCGAAGGACTTGGCGAGCTGGACGGCAAGCGTGCCGATGCCACCAGACGCCCCATTGATCAGAACGGACTCGCCTGGCCGGATCTTCGCGACGTCGCGAAGTGCGTGCAGGACCGCGAGTCCTGACGTGGGCAGAGCGGCTGCTTCGATCATGGTCAGACCCGCCGGCTTGATTGCCAGTCGTTGTTCGCTGGCGGCGACGTACTTCGCACAGCTTCCCCGGCATTCACCAAACACTTCATCACCCGGTTGGAACCGTTTCACTTTGACGCCAACTTTCTCGACAAACCCGGCGACATCGAAACCGGGAATCCCCGTTTTAGGACGCAGCCATCCCGTCTCCATTCGCATCAAAAACGGCCGCCCGCGAACGGCAAAGCAATCACCGATGTGAAGACCGGCAGCGTGAACGCGGACGAGAACTTCAGTATCCTTGGGCACCGGCTTCGGGATGACGGCCAGATGCAATGCGTCAGGTGAGCCGTAGCTGGGAGCAAGCATCGCTTGCATGGTCGGTGTCTGTATCGGACTGGATAAGGTCTCCATCGCGTTCTCCCCTTTTTGTGATCAACAATCAACATCAAACAGGCCCAGCGTGCTTACGCTGTAAGTTGCAATCCACGCACCTTATGCTTACACTGTAAGTACGTCAAGCAACAAAAGATCATTCCAATCCAATCGACAAGGAAGCGACGGTGGCGAAAGCGAAGAAAACAGCCAAACAGAGACCGGTCTTGCGAAAAGATCGCGTCCTTCGTGCGGCGGTTCAATTAGCCGATAAGGGCGGAATTGAAGCTCTGTCGATGCGAAAGCTGGCGCAGAAGCTTCGAGTCGAGGCGATGTCGTTGTACAACCACGTGGCCAACAAAGATGAAATTCTCGACGGCATCGTCGACACAATTGTGGGCGAGATCACCGTGCCACAGACGCGAAGCCACTGGCGGAAAGCGATGCGTGGCCGAGCGATCTCTGCCCACGAGGTTTTGCTGAAGCACCCCTGGGCGACAATGCTCATCGTCTCGCGAGCCAACGTCGGTCCCGCCATGCTGCGTTACGTCGACAGCACAATCGGTTGTCTCGTGGGCGCTGGATTTTCCTATGCCGTGGCCGACCATGCGTGGAATGCGATCGACAGCTACGTGTACGGGTTCACGCTTCAAAAGCTGAACTTCCCGTTCGACCCAGATGAGTACGCCGACGTCGCGAAAGCCTCTCTGCCAATGATCCCGTCGGACGAGTACCCACACCTACACGCGATGTCACAAGAGGTCATTACCGGGAAGCACGACGGGATACACAACTTGACGTTCGGCCTCGATTTGATTCTCGATGGGCTCGAACCATTACGAAAGCAGTGAGCTGAAGACCTGATGCAGACACCGATTTCTTTTGGGAATGCTAATCTTCACTCATCGGACACTAATCAAGAGTTCTTTTTTGGATATCGATCCTGGCTAGGTGCCGTCTTCTGCTATTTGCAAAACGGTTCTTTTGTGACGACTCGATCTTTTGCGGTTGCAACGTGCTTGGCGAGGAACCCGCGAATGTGATTGGCAATCAAGTCCCCGTCTTCTTCCAGTGCAAAGTGCCCGGTGTTGAGCAAATGCAGCTCCACGTTTTTCAGGTCACGCTGGTAGGGATGAGCTCCCGCAGCGGGGAAAATCTTATCGTTCTTGCCCCAAACGATCAGCGTGTGTGGTTGATGAAGGCGGAAGTATTCTTGCCACTGGGGATACTGCGGTGGGTTGCTGCCGTAGCTGTGGAACATCGCCAATTGAATCTCTTGGTTGCCTGGGCGATCCAACAGCGGCTGCACGTGTCCCCAAGTGTCAGGGCTGATCGCTTCGACGTCACGAACGCCCTCGGTGTACTGCCACTTAGTCGCACCCAGTGTTAACAGTGAACGCAGTCCGTCGGCGTCTGCCTTCGATCCCGTCGCCCAGTAATTCTTGATCGGCTTCCAGAAGTCATTGTCGATGCCTTCGACATACGCGTTGCCGTTCTGAACGATCAGTGTCTGGACACGCTCGGGATGATTGGCTGCCAAGCGGAAGCCGACGGGCGCACCGTAGTCCATCAGGTAGATTGAATACTTGGTAAGCCCAAGCTGCTCGGTGAACTTTTCGACGATGTTGGCTATGTTGTCGAACGTGTACTCGAACTCGTCGACCGACGGTGCTGAACTGCTTCCGTAGCCGGGGTAGTCCGGTGCGATGACGTGATACTTGTCGGCGAGTACAGGAATCAGATTGCGAAACATGTGCGAAGACGTAGGAAAGCCATGCAGTAGCAACACGGTCGGTGCGTCTGCCGGCCCCGCTTCACGATAGAAAATATCGACGTCATTGACCTTCACGGTTCGGTGCATCACTTGTGACTCGGTAGCGTTGGATTTCACCGGTTCGGCGCTCGCTGTGGGCGGACTGAGGGATGCGGCGACGATCGCAGTGCTCATGAGGGTGTTTTTTAGGATGGACATGGCCATCACTCGCATCGAGTTCGGCGTCATGCCGAGCTTCGGTTTGACGCCATCGAGCAGGTCTTTGGCTTTGCCGGTCGTTTGGTCGGGGTTCACGGTTTCAATTCGGGACATCTTGGCACTCCACTAGGATCCGGGAAGGATTTGATTCAACAGCCGGATTGGCCATTCAGTTGGTCCTTAAGGCATTCACCGTGCCAAAGTGTTTTTTTACCTAAGTGACTACTGGGTAATGCCTTAGGTGCATTAGATAAAGGCGTAGTTGCAGCACGAACTTTTGTGGAATCGCGAAATTTCGTTGTCGAAGCACGAAATATCGTGTATCACTAGAGAATGATTGAGCAACAGTTGCCTCTTATCCGAGACCCCAAAGCGTTACTGTTGGCGATGGCGCAGCAGCGAAGCGTTGCCGATGTCTTGCGGCTCGCCGTGGACGAACTTGCCCACTCGGCGATCGCGAGTGCCGAAGCATGGGAGGAGATCAAATCACTTCGCACCCGGCTCGAACAAGAGAATGATTACCTCCAAGAAGACTTGCGTCGCGAATCATTCGGAGAAATGGTGGGTCAAAGCGTCGCATTGGAAACGGTCACGCAGCAAATCTCGTTGGTCGCGCCCACCGATTCAACCGTTCTGATCACGGGCGAAAGTGGCACGGGCAAAGAGTTGGTCGCACCTGAAATTCATACTCGTTCCTCGCGACACCAGCGTCCACTCATCAAAGTCAATTGTGCGGCGATCCCACGCGAACTTTACGACAGCGAGTTTTTCGGTCACACCCAAGGTAGCTTCACCGGTGCGGTTCGCGATCGCGTTGGGCGGTTCGAATTGGCCGATGGCGGCACTCTTTTCTTGGACGAGATCGGCGAGATCCCGCTCGACCTACAAAGCAAGTTGCTGCGTGTTTTGCAAGAAGGCGAACTGAAGCGCATCGGTGAAGAACGAACTCGCAAAATCGACGTCCGGATCATCGCCGCCACGAACCGAAACTTGAAGGCCGAAGCCGAGTCGGGCAACTTCCGGTCGGACCTCTATTATCGGCTGAGCGTCTTCCCGATTGAACTTCCACCGCTACGCCGACGCAAAGAAGACATCGCATTGCTCGCCGAGCATGTGCTTTCGAGTCTATCCCGCCGGTTCGGAAAGCCGTCGCCAAAATTAACAAAGGCCAACGTGGCCGAGCTTGTTCGGTATGAGTGGCCTGGCAATGTTCGCGAGTTGCAGCATGTATTGGAGCGTGCGTTAATCACGTCTCCCCAAGGCAATTTGCGAATCAATCTGAATGCCGCAGCCGCCACCCCACGCAACAAGGCTAAGCCGACAGCCGTTTCACATGACGAGATCTTAACGGTATCTGAGAAGCGAACGCTGGAAGCCGACAATATTCGCCGAGCATTGGAAGCAACGGCTGGCAAGGTCTGCGGCGAATCGGGCGCTGCCGCCATGCTTGGCATGAAACCCACGACGCTTTCCTCACGAATCAAAAGTCTGAAAATCACCTCCTCATCCCGATCAAGAACATGAACGAAATCGAATCTTTTCTCGCCGCCAAGACCTATGCCGTCGCCGGCGCATCGGCCCGCACGCACAAGTACGGATACAAAGTGTTCCAAGCCTTGCTCGCCGCCGGTCGCGAAACGTATCCGCTGAACCCGGTCACCGAGGAGATCGACGGCCACAAGGCTTACCCGAAGATCGCCGACCTGCCCGTTGTTCCTGAATCGCTGTCGATTATCACGCCACCGGAAGTCACTCGCCAAGTCGTCGCCGATGCGATCTTGGCCGGCGTGAAGAACATCTGGATGCAACCCGGTGCCGAAGACGAGCAGGCCAGCCAGTCCGCACGCGAAGCTGGCATCAACGTGATTGACGACGGAGCCTGCGTGTTGGTGTTACTCGCACGGGAGTAAGCCCAGGGATCTTCCTCAGCCGGCTTCGTCCGCGATTGAAACAGAAGGCCGCGATGGCTCGAGACGTTCGTGCGAGATCTCGACATCGTCGACCCAGACCTCGCACGCTTGGCCCGTCGCAGTAATCCCGACTTCGAGGGCATTGAGCAACGAATCCGATGCGGCCAGAGTGGCGACGGTCTCGTCAAGAATCATCAGACCGTCTTGCCAGATTTGAACGCGGCCTTCCGCTTCATCGAGCACCAAGTGGACGGTCAACTCAAACCACTCGCCGATCGGAACCTTCGCCACGCTTTGCCGTAACCTTGGTTTCCAACCGGCCTTGAGTTCATAACCCAGATGTTCTTGATCCCAGATGGTGATCCTCGGGCCCGGACTATTGTGCCGACCGCGCTCTTGAAAATCCGCGATCGTGAACGGCACGCCTTCTTTCAGCAGATAGCGGCCTCGAAACCATAGGTCATCACCTTTCACGAACCAAAGTCGATTGTGTTCCAGCAACGCCTTGGATGTGACCATCGTTTCACTCGGGGTATGAGCAGTGAATTTCGCCATGCCTTCGACCGCTTCAATTCGGTTGTCCAGAAATCCACTTTCACCACGAAAGATTTTCTCTCGGAGTGCAACGTAGGCCTCCAGGGAAGGCGACGACGGCGAGAGTGTGTCGATCGTGGTCCAGCGCTCGTCGCCAAACCAATCCAGGAAGATTGGATTTGAAAAATCGTCCGCATATGATTTGAACATCCGCCCTATCTCGCCACGATAGCGGACGAGAACCGATGCAGCGTCCTCCTCGAGGATCTCGACATCCGCCACCGTCATGGAGACCGTCGGACGGAAGGTGAATATGATCGCAACGATGCATGCAAGACAAGCGATTGCGATTAAAAGTGACTTGCGTTTCGGCATCGTGTTCTCGTTGGGCTCGATTGCGTAACAGGCGGATGAAGCGACAGCGTCAAGTGGAGCGTTTTCACGAAGTTATCATTCGAGATTGCGAATCACCTTGGCCGGATTTCCCGCGACCACGACTCCGGGCGGCACGTCTTTCGTGACGACGCTGCCGGCACCGATCACGCTGCGGTCGCCGACGCTCACGCCGGGACAGATGATCGCCTTGCCGCCAATCCAAACATCGCTGCCGATCGTAACCGGCTTGCCAAATTCCTGGGTGCGTCGCAATTCCGCTTTGAGCGGATGCGTTGCTGTGTAAATGTGGATGCCGGGAGCGATGAAGACGTGATCGCCGATGCGGACTTCGCAAACGTCGAGAATCACGCAATCGAAGTTGAAGTAGACCTTGTCGCCGAGGTGAATGTTGGTGCCGTAATCGCAGCGAAACGGCGGTTCGAGCCAAATCGAGTCCCCACCGCTGGCGAACAGTTCGACTTCAGCTTGAATAGTTTTTCATCGAAGTGCCCAATTCCCGTCTTCGCGTCACCAGCGTCCATCAAGTAGAACGGCTGAACCGCAACACCAGGTGGAGGTGCAGCACCGTACTCGATCGTCCGCACGATCCCGATCGCCCCCAGAGCATCCAGCCGATCGGCATCCTGAACCACTTGCCCTTCCAGCGACAACGCATCGGCCGTCTCGGTTTTACGAAACGAAATGTTGTCGACGATGTGAGCGACATGTTCGATCAAGTCGTCGCCCGCAGCCAGATCGCCGAGAATCTTGCGAGCAAACTCAGCACTGCGTTCCACGCCATCATGAAATTTGGCATCACCGACGTCGTGCAACAACGCTGCCAACTCCACGAACACCAAGTCGCCACCGGCCTCCGCCTGAATCGCCCGAGCCGAAGCTAACACACGCAGCACGTGGTCCATGCCGTGACCGGCAGCTTGCCCGGACATGCGTTCTCGCACAATCGCTTCGGTTTGTTCAACGATTCGAGTTTTCTGATTCATCAATTGCCTTTCGTTGATTGATTCTCGGCCACGGATTTCCACGGAGCACACACAGATTCATTTTGGTATGTTCGCATTTGTGAAAATCCGTATTCAAGCGTGGTAACTTCCTCGTCCTCACTTTCACCCTTCACCCTTCTCCCGTCAAAATTCCAGCAGTCCATTTCGTTCGATCTTCCGTCGACAGTTTGTCAATCGCGTAGCGGAGCATCGTTCGCGGCATCACCTTCGCGTGCTTGTTGAGAAACTTTCCCAATCGAGACTGACTCGGAAAAGGGGGTGGGGTAGAAGGGAACGATTTCGACACCGAACGAGGATTAGTGTTCCCAGTTCTGACCTCGCGACACAAAAATTACTTCGCTCTTCGTCTTTCAATGGCGTGGATTGCCTTGGAAATGGAGGCATGCAAGCGTTCGCTGAGCTTGTTTGCGATCCATTTCTTCGCTGAATGCTCGGTACTCATCTTGTTCTCGCTGCCAATCCTCGATGCACTCGTGAGTCGGAAAGGCAAACTCATCGTCGAGTTCTAGGTGGTGTCCGTCGAGCGATGTGAATCCCGCTCCAAACATGCCGGATGCCATCATGTCGCAAATCGGACAGTCGCAGTCTGGCGCATGCTGCTCGCCTTCTTCGCCGTCCATGGCTACGATCGGAACTTGGCTGCCACGCGGCACACGCCGACGACTGCATTCGATGATAAAACTCGGTTGCGAACCGCCTTCAAGGGACTGTTCTAACCAGGAATCGCGAACGTCGGACAAGAACGCAATCAAACGTGCCAGTCGATCAACATTCGGATCGCCATCCGACTTGCCGCTCGCTTCGCGGAACTGGAATCTCACTTTCACGCCGCGTTGAAACCACGTCGGCTGTCGCCGATTCATGCAATTCCCACCAAGGAGGCAATCGAAAAGGCAGCGGACAGTGTTGCTTACCCTTTTCGTCGGTCACCATCGCCAGCGTTGCTTTGCGTCCGAGCGGTTGAACATCAGTGCCTGCGACGAGTCGTTTCTGAATCAAGTCAATCGCGATCCAGTTGCCATGCCCTTGGATCGCTGCCAACGCATCTTCACGTTCACACTCGTGAATCGGCAAACCATCCACAAACTCGCAAACAGCCGGACAGCGATACCGAGCCCAATAACCAGCGACCTCATCCCCATTCGCCGGATCCTCCGACAGGGTCGCCCAAAGCGTCATCGCCGAATCGTAATCCACTGCGGTGCCCAATCGGCATTGATTGCGATCCATCACCGCCACCACGATCGGCGGTGGTTCGTTCTCGGCGTCCAATTCTGAATGATTCATGGTAAATCTCCCTAGATAAGTGGCCCCGATTAGAGGCAATCATTCGGTCACAATGTCCAACGCAAGGCATGGAAGCGAATGATCAGGTGATGCTCGTCGGTATCACCTGAACGTCAACGAAGTCGTGCCATGTGACTCCGTCGGGCAACATTGGGCTCGCGGCGAATTCCAAATGCAAGATTCGACGATGCCTCCGTGTTCCTTCGACCGATGATCCACTGGCGTGGCTGATCAGCGGTCGCATCGCCAGCACGTCGCCGACGCCGGCGTGAATGGTGACCGCCTCATTGACTCCGGCCCCGTCGCTGGTCGATGAAACGTGCGAACCAGGGATCACTCGCAGCGGTCCGTTCTCGTCGGTCACTTCGTCCAGATGAATCCGCAGCGTCAACATTTCCTTCAGCACCTCATCGCAAGCGATCAAGTGCGGCACTCCAGCTTTCGTCGTCGGTCGGGAGAACGAAGCCGACTCGATCGTGCTCGAACCGAGTGAGAATCTTCATCGAAAACGGCGGTGCAAACTTCCAGCAGATGAGCGATGGTCGACACCGGCACGGCTGCTTGCAACACGCAAAAACCATCACGATCAAGCAACCCGTTACGCATCCTGCTTTGCCCTGGAGACGACAACGCAGCCAGCCAAACAGAACGCGGCACCGACGATTTCCAATCCCGCGAACCCAAGGTGCATCGCCGAAAACCCATCGGCCACTAAACCGATCAAACGCCCGCTCGCCGAGCCGACCAGTGGCAAACCACCAACGACTAGCGCCGCAAACAAATCACCTCGCCGCCACAGCACGATCATCGCCACCGCGATCGCCATCTCCACGCCACCATAAAACGCCCGCACCTCCGTCAGCATTTGCGGCGTCGATTCGTCCACACCGAACGCCGGCAGCAACGCCCCCGGATTCACACCCAACCAAACGGCGAACCCAGCCCAAGAAGCGGCGGTGATGAAGATGGCGACGGTGGGGAGGCGGTTGTTCATTTCCCAAACTGCTGCGAATTTGATCATGCATGTCTTTCGTGCCGTGCAGTTCAGTCCATCGACTGATGTAGCTCCAATCAAGGGTCTCCATCTGAACGATCATGACGTTTTCCGCATCCAATAGATTTTGCGGCTGACTCCAGCGAAGTTTTTGGACAATGACATCTTCAGGAGTTGGCAACCATACCGCTTCGCCGAGTACCGACGATTGAACCTGCACCCTCCGTTTGAAGCGAGATTGATCGAAGGCATCGTCACTCAGTTGAAAAAGTTCGAGGACGAAGTTGATCGGCACGAAACGTATGACGCGGCGAATCGTGCTTGTGATCAGCTCAAATTCCATCTGCGATTCAGTTCGATAATTGTCGCCCAGAGACGAACCGATTAGGTCGAACGTTTCGCCGAGCGTCGCAACAACAAGGTCCGCATCTTTCGTCGCCCGTGGGACCCCGTACGCATTGCTGGAGTAGGAGCCAACGAGCATGTAGGGGACATCATGCCGATTCAGTATCGACACCAGTTGGGCCAGCGCCTCGTTTCCATCCCTCGCGGTCACGACTGATTCACGATCTCTCGCTCCGCCGGCGGAACCGTGCTGTAGTACTTTTTTGTGTTTCGCTGGCGAATCAATTCTTCACGACGCAACATTTCTGAATCGACTTGTTCCTCAGTCCAACTCGGATACAGCCCAGCGACAAGGCTTCGGACCAATCGCATTTGCTCGGCGTAGAGTTGGGGACCGGCAGTCAAACGTTCATCCAACGACATCTGCCGTGCACGTTCGGCTTTGTCCCGTCGGATATCTCTAGCCAGCGTTTGAATTTTCATGACGTTATTGTAGCTTCTCAGCGGGTTGAGCAAAAGCAACGATTGAAGTCACGCCCCTTCGTCGATCAACCGGTTGAGAATCTCCGCTTTCAAGCGAGCGCATCGCAACGCGATACCACCCAAGCTCGCACATCAACGGGCTTTGCAAACAACAGATGAGGTTCGCCCTCGAAGCGAAAACCGAATCCAACGCCCATCGTGTTGGCTCGCTCGGTGTAGTTCGCGGGCGCGAGCGACCAAGGTGGATGGTCGATCTCGCCGCGAAAGATTCGGCCCCGGCGATTGGCACTGTAGAGACAGTACCGAGCGGTCAGCCAATGTTCGAGCGACCCAGGTTCAGCTGCAAAGAACTCGCCACCTGCGGAATAGCTCGCTTCGTAGTCGGCGGACGGTTCGCCGCGATGCGTTCGCCCGCTCTCGTACTGGATTTCGCCGCCTTCGCTTCGACCGATCGACATGGTCGCGTCCATGTACGGCAAGTTGAACGTCGCTCTGGCCACCCGAACCGCTATTCGACTTTCGGCGTCGAGTGAGAAGAACCAAACGCCCGGTTTGCCGTCCACGGTGACGTACGTTCGCACGTTCAATTCAAGGAAGCGACTCAGGCCTGGGATCGGCGGACAAAACCGCGGTGCGATGTTCGACATCAGAAACGGCACCACGCCCACCCAGGCCTTCCCGTCACGGGTATCCAAAGTCACGCCGGCGGGCAGCAACTTCGCGACCACTTCTGGCTCGACCGCCCAATGGGCGAACAGCAGTTCCGACCAAGTCATTCGCATGACCCAAGGCTGGTTGGGCAACGGCCACGTGCGGTCTGATCTATTTTCCATGTGAATCCCTCAACGCTGATTCCAAACCGGCCGCGATAAACGCTTCCGCTATCGACAATCCGAGGTAGCCGCTGCCGCCCGCGATCACGATGCGTTTCTTACTCAGTTCGTTCATGCTGCTAACGACCTCAATTCGGTTGGATAGACGGTCGTCTGTTAGCATAACCGTCAAAGGGCCTCGATGATTGCGAGTTTGAATACTCGACCACCAAACGGCCCACTGTTCTTGCCGAGTGCCGTTCCCGCTGGAAACCATGGTAGCCATTTGCTGCCATCAAGGGAAAGGAGACCGAAATCATGGGGCAACCCGTTAAACTTTCCGACGAATTGGTAAACGATGCCCGCACTATCGCGTCGCCGAAGGTCGCCCCGGTTTGCTGTGCCGAACCGAGGCGGACGGCACTGAAACGATCGGCCGTTTCGTCAATCGTGAATTTCAGCCGGTCGAGCACGAAGCGTGATTGAAGTCTTCGGTTTTCTGTTGGAACGCCCCATCGTGATCGCGGTCGCCGGTTCCAACGGAGCGGGCAAGTCGACTTTCTTTGCCTCGCATTTAGCCGACGCGGGATTGCGGTTCATCAAAGCGGGTGTGCTCGCCGCCGAACGGGATATTGGGCCATGCGAAGCCGCCGAGGTGGCCTCATCCGTTCGTGCCGCGGTGGTTGACCGCCGAGAAAGTTTTGTGTTCGAGACTGTTCTATCGGATCCCGTTGGCGACAAACTCGAGACGTTGGCTGGCTATGCATCGGTTGGCTACACCGTCGTCATGATCTTCATCGCCATCAACGACGTCGCGACCTCGATCGAGCGTATTTCCATGCGGGCCAGCCAAGCAGGTCATGACATCCCCGATGAGAAACTGCGATCACGTTTCGATCGAACGCGTGCGAACCTCGGTCGATCGGACGCACGCCTACCGAGTCAAGTTCAGCGACGGCTTTGAAGCAGCAATCCATCATGACCAACTGCTCACGATCAAACGTGGCGAGATGCGATTCGCCGAAGCGGACGCGTGGCGAAAAGAACTGCAACACGATTTCGAGTCTGCGTTCCAAACCAGCACCTTGCCTGACCGCCCCGATTACGAACGCGCCAACGCCTTCCTCGTCGACAACCGCCGGCGAGCAATCCAGAGTGAACTTCCATGACAAACGCCAGCACGATCGACTATGACAAAATGATGCAGCACGTGCGTTTGCATCCGTTTCCGCTCGTCTTCGCCACGATCAGTGGAGCCCACCTGTACGGTTTCCCGTCACCCGATTCCGACTTCGATCTCCGCGGTGTGCATCTGCTGCCGCTCGAAACCGTGGTTGGACGGGACTCTGTTGATGGAAAAGGAGGCAAACAAACCGTCGAGAAGAAAGGCATCTGCGACGGACTCGAAATCGACCTCGTGACGCACGACGCTGCGAAATTCTTCTCACTGATGCTGCGTCGCAACGGCTACGTGCTCGAACAGTCTTCTCACCGCTCGTCGTGTTCACCACGCCCGAGCACGACGACCTCATCGCGCTAAAACGAACCGGTACTGAAAAAGGAACGCTCAACTCCGTCGACCTCGAATTTCACCAAGCCGAGTACGAACGCCTGACCCATGAAGTCGATCCGGCCCGTGAGCGAAAGGCATTCACGCCCATTGACGTCTCCCATACAATGCAATCGCTGTACTCGCGTGTCGAAAGCGAGTAAATTCGCATTTAGAAACTTCGAATCTTCAAGTCAAGGTGATGAATTATGAGACACTTAGCCTACATTTCGTTTGTGTTACTAGCAGGATCCGTTTTCCTGACCGGCTGTGGCGACACAACACCCCCAGTAGTGGTCGAGTCCGATCCGTCGGCCACGACGAGCGAAACCGAGCCCGTGCAGTCAGCAGAACCGACAAGCGATATTGTCGACACGGCGGTAGCGAGTGGCGATTTTGATACACTTGTGGCGGCGGTCAAGGCGGCTGGACTCGTTGAGACGTTGAAAGGGGATGGCCCGTTCACCGTGTTTGCTCCCACGGATGCCGCGTTCGCCGCACTGCCTGACGGGACGCTGGAAGAATTGCTGAAACCTGAAAGCAAGGACAAGTTGACGTCGATCCTCACCTACCACGTCGTGTCGGGGAAAGTGTTGGCGGCCGACGTGGTTACGCTTGATTCCGCCAAGACCGTTCAAGGTGGGGACGTTACGATTGTTGTCAACGACGGAAAAGTAACGGTTGACGGAGCGAATGTTACCGCCACGGATATCGAATGCTCCAACGGCGTGATCCACGTCATCGACGCAGTTATCTTGCCGAAATAATCACGGCGTCGTATCGCGAGCGGCCGCACGCCGCTGTTTCATTGGGCTCCTGCTGCACCCGTTTTAGCGTCGCCGATGGTGGCATTACGGTTGAGGAGCCCGGGGGGGCTACTGGACCGAAGGGATTTGTGACGACCGTTTCGCATCACGCATCGATGCTCTGAGACGGTCTGGATCCGCAACCGACTTGACCAGCTCCACCAATTCGTCATCCATGAATTGGTAGTCGCCGGGGATGTTCAGCACGTGCATCGGTTTGAATTCCGATTTGGGGGAAAGTCGGCCAGGATTCTTTGTCGGTGTTTGCCTTCTATTAGCTTGAACGCTTCCGTCCACACGATGTCGCTCGCCCGAATCGTTTGCACCGTCTCCCGCACCGTCGCCCGCAGCGGGAGAGCGAGCCGAAACCCGATCGTCGCCTCGATAGACTGCCTCGGCCGTCGAGCTTCGCCATAGGCTCTTGCTGCAAACGAACAGAATAGTGAGACGTTGCCTGATCACTCCGCCCAGTTCAGGACGAACGACCCTTGATTGGAGTTCTCGGGAGCGTTCCGATCGCCACGTTCCTTGTCCGCTTGCCGCAAATGCGTCAGTACGGCAAGAACATTGCCGCGATCGACATGCCCATGTCGCAGGAGCCAACAACAGATCGTCGTTCCGGTTCGCCCCCTGCCGCCGAAGCAATGCACGTAGTCGGCTCGATTCGCCGAAAGCGACAGGTCGATGGCGTCCAAGATGCATCGCATGCGGTCGACCGACGTGACGCCACCGTCGGGAATGGGAAACCGCTGGTGCGAGATGGTGTCATCTCGCTTCGCAGCGATGTCGCGAAGATTGCCGTCGTAACGAACAAACGGCTGGCCAGAATTGTTCAGCTCACCTTCTTCTTGCAAGTTGATGAAGGTTCGCATGCCCGCGTCAAAAAGAGACTGCAATCGGGCGAGATATTCCGGCTCGGTAGGCCGCCCCGGATACGCACCTGCGAGCAATTTGTGTTGGACGACCCAATGGTTGGCCCGGCAGGCGTCCGTGTATCGGGGTAGGTGAACTCGCCAAATGGGTTCAATGCTCAAATCCTTTGCGGTGGGTTAGAATCTCCGCTTCAAAATACAACATCAGCCGAGGTAACACATGACGTGGTTTCAACGACTCACCGGAATCGACGAAGAATCACCCGAGCAGGTTCGCGAACAATTGTCAGCGGACGGTGACTGCATCGTCTGCCCCAACGGAAAACGGATCGCTTTCGGTCGCTTGGAAACGCCGCAGTTATCGGAACTTCGGCGAAACGTCGCGGCGTTGGCGATTCAGCCGAGTCGTTCCACCCTCCGCGAAGTCGTCGCCGACGTTCGCGTGTTGCACGCCGACGCGGCTAATGCCGGTGCGATGTTCCAAGTCGCGTCACAATTCAATCTGCTCGAAATGACCGGCCCCAACGTCACGCCAGAACGCGGCGTCGGCATCTACGAGCACGATCGCACGCAAGGACCGGCCTGCGCGATCGCGTGCGGAGCCGGGACGATCTATCGCAACTACTTTGCCGACGTGGATGGCCAAATCGGACAAACTTCCCAAAAGCAAATCGACTGCTCCGCCGACCTGGGACGCGTGCTTGGCAACACCACCGAGCGGCTTTGGAAGATGCAAAACGGATATCTCTTTCCGAGCGATGAGGGACACGCCGAGATCACTCAAGCGATTCAGTCCGCCGATGAATCCCAACGAGACATAATGCTCGGCCGTTTGCGAATCGGGTTACAACTCGACTCCGAAGTCACACTCGCCGGTGCCGGCCACCGGGTCTCCCAGGCGTATTGCTCGGCGCTCCCCGTTGCGTACGGCAACCAGCCCACCGACCAATGGACCAACTTTGCCAAACTGATTCTCGACGCGGCATACGAGGCCACACTGGCCGCCGCGGTTGCAATCGCAGCCCGAACCGACAACCGCGTCGTCTATCTCACACTGCTCGGCGGCGGCGTCTTCGGCAACCGAGACCAGTGGATCATCGACGCGATCAAGCGAGCGTTTCAAAAACACATCGACCATGGCCTCGACATCCGCATCGTCTCCTACGGTCAATCCAAACCCGCCGTCGCTGAACTCGTCAGAAACACGCGATCAAGATGAGTCGCTTTCGGTAGTGGTGTAGCCGCCGCTGTCGCATGAGCGTCGGTGTGAAAGCAACGCTTGACGAATAATGGACTATCGAGAAATGCATGGATTCGCTAACGTCGTCAAAAAAAGCGGCGAGGTTCGCTTCCGATGGGCGTAATGGATGGATGCGGTATGCGAGATTGGAGCGTTGGAACGGCGATGAAAAATTGGTTGACATGGTGTCTGCTGAGCGTTTTATTCGTGGTACCGGGGTGTCGTTCCACTGCGACGCCAAGCCCGGCGAAACCTATCCCGAGCGTTTCTTCAGACCTGGCTACCCCGGCTGCCGCACCTGCGAGACCAAAACCAATCACGTTTGTCGACAAGCCTGAATTTCAAGCCGGAACGGGGGCAATGGATGCGGGTACCCCACCCGAATTCTCGACGACTGATTCAGGACTGAACTATCGGATTCTGCGAAATTCCGACGGCAAGAAGCCGACGGCCGCCAGCACGGTGACCGTCAACTACCGCGGCTGGCTCAATAATGGAAAAATCTTCGACAGTTCCTATGAGCGAGGCGAACCGACAACCTTTCCCTTGCGGAATGTCATTGCCGGTTGGACCGAAGGAATGCAACTTGTCGGTCAGGGCGGAATGATCGAACTGTGGGTGCCTTCCCATCTTGGCTACGGTGAAAACGGTTCCCCAGGCTCCATTCCTGCTCACGCGAATCTTCACTTCATCGTCGAACTCGTGTCGATCGAATAATGGTCCGTCAAGATCAAAACTTAGGGTTGGCGTGAAGCGGCGTTTCTCTGAAACTTTAGGGAACACGAAGGTTTCCCATCAGCAAGAAGTAGATCGTTTGGTTGAACGATGCCGAACGCGAGCAACTCACTGCGATTGTTACTAAGTTCGGCGGTTCGAACCAAAAGGTTCGCCGCGCTCAGATCCTGTTAAAGGCAGATGCCGAGGGTCCGGGTTGGACCGATCATCAGATTGCTGAGGCCTTTGGCTTCCCAACCAAGACGGTCGAGAACGTGCGTCAAAGACTCGTCGAGTTTGGCTTTTCCAGTTGCGATGGTCACGCGATGGTCGACGGAGCAACTCCGCTAAGCCACGTGGTGGCAATTTGGTTTGGCGATTGCCGGAATGGGATCGCGCCGTGGACGCTTGCTTGGAGCGGGGCGCAAGTACTCTGCCTCTGCGATTATTAACAAACTTGCAGGCCCATGTCGAACGGGTGCCCCAAACGATTAAACACGAAGTACTCAACGCATTCGGCATCGTCACCAACGAACACCGCGACGGCATCCTCCGCACGACCCAGGATTGGTACAACGCACGCCGCGGCCATTCCGAGCGAGATCACCTGCCGCCGTTGCGTGACGAAGTTTCGGTTCCGCTGAAACCGTTTATCAAAGACCAAGTTGTTTGCGATTCGGAACTTGGCGGAAACTCGATCTCGTGCCGCCGCGCGACTTGATCGTAATCACGTTCGGATTTCGTATTGCTCAGGGACGTGGAAGATCCGCCAATACGGATGCACTGCGGTGGTCGGTTGGCTGTCAGGTGACTCCAATGGTAAGCCAGCACGACACTATCCGAGGATGCCATCGCGATAGTTGACGGCATCGACGCTGCCAGCCACCAGCTTGCGAGCGTACAAGTAACTGCGTCCGCCGACTGTGCAGTAGACGAACCCACCGTCGCAAAGTCGGATGATGCGGTCGCCTAACGACGGGGAAAAATGCGACATGATTAACCGCGAGCACCTTCGCAGCACGTTTCGTAAATTCGGTGACGCGCCGTGCATTGCAACTTGCCGCGAATGTCAATCAACCGCCCACCGCCGACCGCCCACCGCAGACCGGACATGCCGGATCGGTTGGTGGGCAGGACTTCGGCGGCGGTTCAGGACTCTGGTTGGGTTCATTTTCGGTCATAGACACAGTTTATCTTAATGGCGAGCACACCTAATTAGCGTTCGATGAGCTTGTGGAGTTTCGCACAACCGCTGACTCACCGCCGCTTTGGGAAGCACCCCATGGAAACGATGGCTCTTAGTCCGGAGGCAGTTTACACCGGTAAAATGGTAAACATTTGCCGACGGGGTGGCTCCGACTGCGCAGCAGCCACCGCTTTTTTGCCTGATCCGCAGAATCTATGGGCTGATTCTGGTTCTGGAAGCTTTCCGAGCTGGCGAGACTCAATCACGAAGTGTCTGGCGGATGCTGACTCGGCGAGAAAGTTCGTAACTCCGCGAGTCGTTCTTCGCCCAAATTCCAGGGCAAGAATGACGCCGGTTCCGGCAGAGCTTTGCCTCCCTCGGCGGCACATCCATCGAGGTACCAAGTCAGCCATGTCAACGGATTGATTTTCCACAGACCGAGCGTCGCAAAAATCGAAAACAGCATCATCGCTAAGCGACCGGATCACTCCGAGCCGCTACCATCATAATTCTTCCGACCGACCGCCGGATTGCGAATCAGTCGCTCGCTGTAGTTGTTGTCCATCGGAATTCGGGCGTCGTCAAGGAACAGCGTCAATCCGCTCCAGTGCGCTCGCAGACTTATCGACGCCTTGCGGCACGGTGTTCGCAGCTTTTCATTGGTAAGTTTAAGATCGCATGCATCTGACATGCACTAGGCATGAACACGCAACGCGAGATCGGCCTCTGCGAACTCGACCGAATCCCAAGGGTGCGTCAGTCGCTGGCGATTGAGGTGACACAACTGCCGGATTTGCTCGAGCCATCCCAGCGCCCAACCAGTCAGCTCGGGATATCCCTTGCCCACTCGCACGAAGTCGCGGCGAACATGCGTCCAACAAAACGCCAACACAAGATCACCCTGCTTGACTTGGTCCATCGCTTTGTAGCCGCTATATCGATCGACCATGAGCACGCCCTGAGCGTGCTGCCCGAAGTGAGTTTGCGGAACGTCATGCGAACGTCCGGAGTCCAAGACCAGCACCACCGAGTCTTCACCGGCAAACGAGCACAACCACCAGTGATGCCCGGCTTTCCTGGCTTTTTCGGTAAACACTCGCCATCTTGTTTCGCCCGCCTGAAAATACTTTGACTGCAAGTGATGTTCGCGAATCGCTTCGTAAATCGGGGTCAGCATCGGTTCGATGCGTTTGAGTCCGTCGACAAGCGTTCCTGGTGCGAGTAATCTCTTCGTGTGGGGCCGGGACTCCCGGGCTGTTGCCCCGGTTTTTTTTTCGGCGGAGTCGGTTTGTCAGGATCAATCAGATCGTTGGAGCGGTCAGCCGACGTTTGCTTTTCCGTGCTTTTTCCAAAGCGATCGTCTTTGAGTTGACGAATTTCAGCCTCGGCAACCACGAGTTCTCGCAGTTTTTTTCGTTGCGGCCAATCGCACGGGGGTGCATCCTTTTCCATTAGCCGGCCTCGCATGTTCGCTCGCTGACTCGCTTCCGAAGCTGGGCGTTTTTGCTGCGAAGTTGGTCGACTTCGGCGCGAAGTTCCCCGCCCAGAGCGGACAGTGTGCCGACGTGATCGGCGAGAGGGGCGGGAAGGAGCAGCGAAGCATCCATGATGCCTCGAACTAAAATGAATGCGGATCCTCTGCAAGATCATTCCACCCCGTCGGCGAAGGTTTACAAGGCAAGCCACGAAAAGGCGCTGTCCAGCTAGCGGCCAAAGCGGCTGATTTTGTGTAAGATCTGAGCGACAGTTGCTTCCACCGTTTCAAGAAGGAACCCGACATTGAGTGAACCCTCCAAGCCGCCCGAACACAGCAACTCGTTAACCTATTGGATCGCCGGCGCGATTGTCGCGGCGGTCGCGATGGCGCTGATTGTTCCGAATGTCGCGATGCACTTCGAACTCGGCGGCGAGTTGTTCCTGCGTGCACTGAAAATGATCGTCGTCCCGTTGGTGTTCACTTCGGTGATGTGCGGCATCTTGGGGCTCGGCGATGTTCGCAAGCTCGGCAAACCCGGCGCCACGGCAGTCGGCTACTACCTCTGCACGACCGTGCTCGCCGTCATCGTCGGCCTGATCGTGGTGAACGTCATTCGTCCTGGCGTTGGAACCGTCTCGAAGGAACAGCTCGCGAAATACTCGCAAAGTGACGAGAGTCCGAAACTCGTAATTCGCCGCGTCTTGGCCGAAGAGAGTGGCCTCAGTGAGGACGCCGTCGCGAGTGTTTTTGAAGAATTACCGATGACCCAAGATGACGTGCCCAGCGCCAGCATAATCCTGCACAATCTCGCGCTGATGCTCGTCACGGACAACCTGTTCGGCGCCGCCGTCGAAACCCAACTGCTACCGATCATCGTGTTCACGATTCTCTTCGGCGCTCTGTTGACCACGATGCCTTCCCGAACCCGAACGATCACCGCGTTCGTTTCCGAAGCGAACGACGCCTTGTTGGCGTTCGTGATGGCGTTGATGAAGGTCGCTCCGATCGGCATTTTTTGTTTGGTCACGGCGCGGTTCGGCAAAGCCCAGGCGGACGGTAGGTTCCTCGAAGAACTGGGTCAGATCGGTTGGTACTTTGCCGCCGTCATCATCGGTTTGGGGATTCACGCTTTCATCATCCTGCCGCTGATTTTTTGGATCGTTCGGCGAGAGAACCCGTACCGGTTCGCCGCCGCGATGAGTCAAGCGTTATTGACCGCGTTCTCGACGGCGAGTTCCTCCGCAACGCTGCCGGTCACGCTTGAGTGCGCCGAGTCCGCTGGCATTCCCAAACGATCGACCGAGTTCGTTATCCCGCTCGGTGCGACGATCAACATGGACGGCACCGCGCTCTACGAAGCTGTCGCGGCAATTTTCATCGCCCAAGCGATCGGTCAGGACCTCTCGTTCGCCGAGCAAACCATCATTGCCGTCACCGCCACGCTCGCGGCGATCGGTGCCGCTGGCATTCCCGAGGCCGGGTTGGTCACGATGCTGATCGTCCTCGGCGCCGTCGGGTTGCCGCTGGAGTACATCGGATTGATCCTGGCCGTCGATTGGTTACTTGATCGCTTCCGCACGACCGTCAACGTTTTCGGCGACAGTATCGGAGCCGCCGTCGTCGGCGTGACGATCTCCGATGACGAACCGGTGGGCATTACGACCTAGTCGACACGTTTACCGGAGGCTCGATTCGAAAATCAATCAGCAATCTCGAGCACTCGCGCGAGATCCATCACCCCGTCGTAAAGCGAGCGGCCGATGATTGCGGCGGGCATCTTCATCGCCACCAATTTTTCGACGTCCTCGTACGTCGTCACCCCGCCGCTGGCCACCAAGGGGATATCCGTGGCCGCAGCCATCTCGGCGAGCCCTTCGAAATTCGGCCCCTGCATCATCCCGTCCCGGGCGATGTCCGTATAAATGATCGCAGCGATGTTCGACGTCTTTTCACGCAGCGTTTGGGCCAGTTCGATCGCGGTCACTTCGCTCGTTTCGAGCCAGCCCTGGGTCGCCACCCGCCCGTCACGGGCATCGATCCCGGCGGCGAGTTTGCCCGGGTACGCGTCACACATCGCGGTGAACCATTCCGGATCTTTCAACGCCCGCGATCCCACGACCAAACGCGAGACACCGACATGGATCAACGCCGCGATGGTCGCCTCATCACGCACCCCGCCGCCCATTTGGCAGGGCAGACCCGTCGCCTCGACAATCCGCTGGACCGCCGATCGATTCGCCTTCGGATCGTCGCCCCGAGCCGCATCGAGATCAACCAAGTGCAAACACTTCGCACCGGCGGCCTGCCACTGAAGTGCGAACTCCACGGGATCGTCACCGAACGTAGTCTGTTGGTCGTAATCGCCTTGGCGAAGTCGCACGGGTTTGCCATAACGCAAGTCGATCGCGGGCCAAATTTCCATCCCGGCGGTCCATTTCAATAAAGAGTAAGGTGTTGATGTACGTAGCCTGACTCTCCGAGTCGGGCGTGAAAAGGACAGCCCTACTCGACTCAGAGAGTCGAGCTACGCAAAACCGCAGCTTCCCAACTAACACGTCGGGTGAGGATTGCCCATTTCACCGAAAGTAATCTGCAGGCGTGCGCAGGGCGTATGCTGCACGAGCCAAACGATGACTCAAACGCCGCTCTTTTTCAACCAACCTGCCCTCATTCTGCATAATGAAACGGAACACAATGCCTACGCAGCGCGTCGAACCGGCTCGGCGACCGGTTCCGGGGCGGCGAGCGGTTGCGGTTGGACCGTTCGCATCGGCAGCGTGCTCGGGCCAGCGGATTCGCGTTGCCGGACTGAATCTTGCCGACCCGCGAGTTGCCGGTTCATTTCCGCATCGTCCCAATTGGCCACGCAGGTACCGTCTTGGGTGTGGATTTTCAGTTGATCTTCTTCGGCGAACCAGACCGCCGTGACGTGCTCGCCTCGGAATCGTCGACCGCGATAGAATCCGTCTTGGATGAATATCGAATCTCGGAGCTGAGTCGTCTCCTCCGAAAAATGGGCTTCACAGTAGGCGTGAACACAGTTTCGGGCACGTGCGAGTTGTTGCGACGGTGTCATGCGTCTATTCGACCTCGATAGAATGCGGCAAAATGCAGCCGCCGGAGAAGAATCGGCTGCCGAGTTCTATCGGCCAATTCGGTCGACCGGGATCGGTGAAGTCGTTTTTCGCGGCAGTCTCCCCTCAGTCGTTGCGTTCGGCCTAGATTCGCTAGAATCCCATTTCGGTGTTGGGTTGCCTCACTACTTTCCTGTCCTCATTCCTGTTTATTTCCAAGAGTCCGCCCTGTGCGAACGTTGATTACCGAAACCCAACTCGCCGAGGGCGTCTCCCAATTGGCGAGCGAAATTGATGAGCATTACCGAGGACGCCCGATCACCGTCGTGGCGGTTTTGACCGGGTCGGTGGTGTTGTTCGCCGACCTCATCCGGCGGCTTTCGATGCCGCAGCGGGTCGGGGTGATCCAGGCATCGAGCTATCGCGGAGGGACCCAGGCGGGCGAATTGGTGATCGATGCGCGAATGCTGATTGATGTCAAAGACCGCGACGTGCTGTTGGTCGATGACATTTTTGATACCGGTGCGACGATCGCGAAATTACGAGACGAGTTGAGCGAGATGGGCGCCGCCAGCGTCGCGACGGCGGTGTTGCTGCGAAAGACGCGTGAGGACCAGCACGCCGTCCGACCGGATTTTGTCGCGTTCGAAATCCCGGACGAGTTCGTCGTCGGTTACGGGTTGGATTATCTCGACATGTACCGCAATCTGCCTTACATCGCTGTGTTACAGCCCGATGAGATCGCCGCCACGGCAGCCGAACACGGATGAGTTTGCCTCCGATGGGATTGCCTCCCCAAGGTTCCGCGATCGGGACGGGTTCACCGACCGGTCGCCCGTCCGGCCCCGCCCGCCCGCCGACTCGCGTGTTATGGGTGACGCGGCGGTATTGGCCGCACGGTGCTGGGCGTCATGCACGCGCCGCCGCGTCGCTGGAGACGACGTCGGAGCTGGCGTCGTTGGGCATGCAAGTCGAGGTCGTCACGCCGCGTTATGGAACGCATTGGTCGCACGAGTTTTTTTATGATTCGATTCGCGTTCACCGCGTCGCGTCGGCTCCCAAAGGCGAGTGGTCGATGCAGCGTTATGTGCGGCAGCTCGGCAACTGGATCGCCGACCAAGCGTCTCGTTTGGATTGGATCGTATGCGACGGGATCAACGAAGACGTGCGAAGTGTGGCCGCAGCGATGACTCAAATCCGCAGTACGAAATCGTCTCAGAGGAACACGTGGACGCGCAGTGCTGTCGTATGCGACGGATGGGGCGGCGACGGCGACGACGTGTGGTGCCGTCAAGCCCGTGGTGGCAGACGATCGATTCAAGCGGTCAGCCAACTCGATCGCGTGATCAGTCGACATGCAGCGTTGGATCGATTCTTGATCGGCGACGGGGTTCCGCCCGAGCGAATCGTTCGCATCGCTCCGGGGTTCCAACGGCCCGGGCGGGTTTCATTGCCGCAGCGTTTGGCCGCCCGGAATGCGCTCGCACAAATCAATACGGACTTGAAAACAACACCCGACGATCGCGTGCTGTTGTGGTGCGGCCACATGACCGGGCGGTGCAATTATGAAAGCAGCCTCGGGTTGCTCGTCGGCAGTGCCCGAATCATTTGTGCGAGATATCCGAACTTGAAAATTTGGATGATCGGTGATGGCGAAATGCACGATTGGATTCACACCGAGTTGAAGGCCGAAGGGGTCCGCAGCGTGGTGGCGATCCCGGGGACGTTTTCCGACATGACCGAGGTTTGGAATTGCGTCGACGGCGTGGTGGTTTCCGATGAAGATCAACTTCGATACACGTTGCCCCACGCGATCGGTCTTGCGCTGCCCACCGTGCTCGCCGATTCCGCTGGCATCCGGGCCTGGGTGAAAGACAAATTCACGCCTGAGGTGGCCGATTCGTTCGCGTGGTATGATGCCCGAAAACCCTCCTCGTTTCGGAAAACGTTTCGCACGGTGTGGGATGATTTGCCCACCGCCGTTGACCTCGCCTGGGAAGTCGCCATGGACGCGTCGCGGCGATTCAGCATGACCGACGAACTCAACCAATGGGCCTCGGTGCTGTCGAGCGACGCGGCCGCAAAGTCTTCTTCTTGATCCACTCCTTTTTTCAACCAACAGCCTCGACGTTTTGAACGAATCCAATTCCACGACCACGCCGCCGATGAAAATTGCATTGGTGATTCCGACGATGGACCGCGGCGGGGCGGAAAAGCAAGTCGTTTTGTTAGCGATCGGATTGAAGAACGCCGGCCATGACGTTCGTGTCGTGCTGTTGACCCGCGACGGACCACGCAGTGAATCGCTGCGAGCGGCTGGCGTCGAGGTGGTTTTGATCGGTAAAAAATTCAAACTCGATCCCACCGCGTTGTGGCGACTCGCCCGATGGATGAAATCGTGGCAACCCGATGTCGTGCATACGTGGTTATTCGCCGCCAACAGTTTCGGACGCGTCGCCGCGAAACTAGCCGGTGTTCCCGTGGTCATCGCGAGTGAACGATGCGTCGACCCGTGGAAACGCCGCTGGCATTTCTGGATCGATCGACGACTGCAATGCGTCACCGATACGATCACAACGAACAGCGACGGCGTGCGAGAGTTTTACAACGAGCACGGGATCGGCATCGACTCGTTCGAGATCATCCCCAACGGAGTCGAAAACTCACAAACGTTGAAATCCCAACCAACGATCGATCGCGAGACGGCGAGGAAACGACTCGACGTCAGTGTCGATCGCAAACTGATTCTCGCCGTCGGACGGTTGTGGCCACAAAAGCGGATTCGCGATCTCATTTGGGCTGGTGAACTGCTCGGAACGCTCCGCCAAGACAGCACGCTCGTGATCATCGGCGACGGGCCGCAGCGTGAAGCGATGGTCCGGCACCGCGACACGGTCTCGCGAGTCGAGTTCGTCCGCTTTGCAGGTAACCGCGATGACGTCGCGGAACTATTGCCCCACGCCGACGCATTTTGGATCGCCAGCGAATACGAGGGCCAAAGCAACGCCGTGATCGAAGCGATGTTAGCGGGAGTCCCCGTCATCGCATCGAACATTCCCGGCAATCGAGATCTCGTCATTGATGGTGAAACCGGCTGTTTGTTCGAACTCGGCGACGAGGCCAAATTGGTTGAAAAAACAAACGAGTTGCTCGACCATCCCGACTCCGCCTCACGCCTGACCCTTGCTGCGAAACAACGCATCGAAACGAATTTCACGGTGCCCGCCATGGTGGATGCCCATGGAGAGCTTTACCGACAATTGCTCGCCAAGAGCTAAACACCTTTCGGGAAGGCCTTCGGCAAATGAGTCGTTTGAAGCACATCGGCGGAAAAAGTTCGGCAGAACCTCACGTAGGCGAGTCTCTCGGAGACTCGCAAATTTCAGCGTCTCAGAGGGACGCTGCTACGTGGTTCCGCTGAATTGGAGTAAACTACGCGTTCCGCAAACCGTTTTTCGCAACCCGACGTGCTTCCATGATGAACGTAACCCAACGAAACCGAATTCTGCTACTTGCGGCCCTCCTGCTCAGTCTTGGCTGGGGCACAGGGACGTCACCGGTCCACGCCCAAGGCGGCCCGGCCATCGTCGTCGTCACTCCGCTGGTTCGCCAAGACATCGCGGCCGAACAATCCTTTGTTGCCAACGTCCGACCGCGACGGCGCAGCGTGATCGGCAGTGCCGTGTTCGGACGCGTCGAAAAATTTCTCGTTGACGCCGGACAAGAGGTCAAAGCCCGCGAACCGCTTGCTGAATTGCGGGTTCGCACGATCGGTATCGAGATCGCCGCTGCGGAGGCCGAGTTGCGACTGCGTCGAGCCGAACTGGCCGAATTGAAAAACGGTTCGCGACCCGCCGAGATCCAACTCGCCGAAGCGACCGCTCAAGCCGCCGGGGCCGCCAAGGATTACGCACGCGCCAAATTCCGACGTTTCGAAAGTCTGTTTGAAAAAGCCTCCGGCGTCTCCCAAGACGAATACGAAGCCGCGCGAGCCGAAGCACTCAAAGCCGCCGCCGAATTCGCGATGGCCGAAAGCTCCCTGAAACTCGTCAACGAAGGCCCCCGCGAAGAACGCATCGCCCAAGCCGCCGCCCAAGTCGCCGTCAGCGAACAAACCGTCGAAGGACTCCAGGACCGATTCGAAAAATACACCATCCGCGCCCCCTTCGACGGATTCGTCGCCAACGAATTGACCGAAGCTGGAGCGTGGGTCAACCAAGGCGATCTCGTCGCCGAAGTCGTCGAAATTGATCCCGTCGAAGTCGAAGTGTTCGTGCCGCAAAGCAGCATCCGGTTCGTGCGCCGCGGCATGACCGTCTCGATCGCCGTCGAAGCCCTCGATGGAGAACAGTTCACCGGCACCGTCGACCAAATCATCCCGATCGCCGACGAGCGATCGCGAACGTTCCCGGTCCGCGTGCTCGTGCCCAACCCCAAGGTCGACGGCTACGCCAGATTGCTACCCGGGATGCTCGCCAAAGTCTCCTTGCCGACCGGCGAGAACAAAGAACGCTGGGTCGTCCCGAAAGACGCCTTGCAGCTCGGCGGCGCCACCCCCGTTGTCTGGAAAGTTGTCGAAAGCAAAGCCGTGATGATCCCCGTCCAAACCGGCCCCTCCTCGGGCGCCTCCATTTCCATCGTCCCGCTCGACCCCTCGGCGTTGACTCCCGGCGATTCGATCATCATCCGAGGCAACGAACGAGTCCGCCCCGGCCAAGAAGTCATCGTGCAACCGTAATCGCAATGAATGTCGCTCGGTTCTTCGAACCGAAAGCGTCGGGCTTGTAAATCGACAGCCCGCGAGCGGCCTGTTGAATCGCTTGCATCACTCTTGCGATAGAGTCGCCTGCAGGCCGATATCACTGCTATCGACGACATCTCCATCGTCGTCGATCAGGTTCTCACCGACGCTGTAGACAACCACAGTCTCTCCGCTGATTTTGAGTTTCATCGATAATCCGTCATAGGGATCCGTTGTCACGGACTCGGGCAACCCCAGATCGCTCAATTTTGCTTCGGGATCGCGGCCCGCGTCCTGCCACGCGGCCAGAATCCGGACGCCGCGCGTGTGTGCTTGGTTGCGACGAAAAGCAGCCAGTCCAGCTCGTTGCGACGACCAACTCAAACCACCGAACATGGATTTTGTCTTGGGTTGATCGGGGGCCAGTCCGCTGCGTTGTTTTGCGAAGGATTCGAACTCGGCGAAAGTGTCCAGGAATGCCGCCAGCTCGCCGAGTATGTACATGAATCGACTGCCGGGAAACGAGGCGAAAGATGAAATTCCGAACGCCCGTTCGCTGTCGATCGCACGATCGAAACTGCGACGCATCCTCGATTCACTCGACAGCGAATTCAACAACACCTCGCGATCTGCGGGCGTCGCTCCCTCGGCCATAAGGCACTCGATGGCCAGATCGATGCCCTGCCCATAGCACGCCGTCGCGACCAGATGATTGATCATCAAGGGTGGATCGGCAACGTGCCGACTCCAATTCAAAACCGCGATCGCATCTTGAATCGCCTCATCCGCGTTTCCATCGGCGATCGACATCAAACCGTGCCCGTACAACGCCCGCACGATCGTGCGAGGGGCTACCTTAGGATCGCATATTCGCTGCATCAACGAGGATGGATCGCTCGTGTAATCAAAGTCGATTTGATAGGCGGGCAACTTCGACGCGTCTCGTAGCGTCCGATTCAGATCCGGAAACTCCTGCGACACCCGCCGGGCAACCCGGATCGCTGCCTGTGTATACAAAACCTCCGACTCGTCTTCGGACTCGTTTTCAGCCTCACTGTCAATCGCGTTGTACTCCATGGCGAGATAGCCATCAAACGTACGCAGCGATTCCGCTTGGCCCTCGACGGCTTTCGCGGCGTTGTCCTCATCGGCGACAGGTTCCGGTTGCAGATCGACGAGCGAAGTCGGTTTCCCGGCTTCACGCAGCGGAGCCAATCTCTCCTCGACTTGACGCGAGGCTCGCCAATTGAAGAACGCGAAAATCAGCACGAGGACGGAAAAAACCAAGAGGCTGGCGATCGCCGCCCGCTTGAGGAATTTTTTGAGACGTGCCACAGAATAGCTCCGAGTTGAGACGCTGAAGGATTGCAAAATGTTGTTGAAAGAAAGCTCTTGGGGATTCCGATGGTTTGTTCCGGTTGGGATTCGGTCTCGCGTCGGATTTCGTCACCAGAGACTGAGTCGATATTACGCTGCGGGAGTGCCCTCGATAAAGCCCGCCGGCGGACTGATCGACAATCGCGAAGATCAGCAGACTCAGGGCCAGCACACCCGGTGCGGCGAAGGCTGCCGTTCGCTCCAATCTTTTCAACCACACACGCTCCTTCAAACGCGGCGTCAGGACAATTCCCTCCGCATCCGCTTCGCGTTGAGATTGAATCGCCGCCAGCACATCGGCCCGCAGACTCGCCGGCGGTTTCGCGTCCGCCAACCGTGAGAGATCTTGCTCGATCGCTTCGAATTCGTTCATCCGATTGGCTCCTGCAGAAGGGTTCGCATCTTTTCGAGTGAGCGTCGATATCGGCTGGTACAGGTTCCCATCGGAAGCTCCAAGACGGCGGCGATTTGCGTGAACGTCATTTGGGCGTACACCTTCATTTGAACGATCTCTCGCTCCTTCGATGACAACGTCGTCATCGCATGCCGGATCAATTCCACATTGTCACCCTGCGAGTGAGAGTCCGTTTCGATCAGCGCTTCGCCGATCTCACCCGTGGCCGCGTGTTTGCGATTCCGAGTCAACGCACGGTTGGCTTCGTTACGAATGACCGTGAAAACGAACGCATTCAAATCATCGACGTCTCGTAATCGCTCGCGAGACTGGTGCAAACGCAAAAACGCTTCTTGCAACACATCCGCCGCGGCCTCCCGATTACCCACGAGCACGATCACATACGCAAACATCGCATCGGCGCTCGCATCGACCAATTCGGCCCAAGCCGAATCCTCGTCATCGGCCAACCGAGACGCCAGTTCGCTCATGCCATTCGACTCCCGTGGTGTTCCGACCTGCTCATACCAATAAAGACCCCGGCATGCGGCGGATTTATTCCGCGTCGCTGAGAATAATCGATTCGCCCCGACGTGGAGCACCCGTTGATGAGTTTTGGAATAAACCTCACGTAGGCGAGTCTCTCGGAGACTCGCAATTCCCAGCGTCTCAGAGCGACGCAGCTAGTTGGAGTTCTGCCGAGACATAGACGACCGAGGCGTATTCGAAAAAACGAAAACGGATCGACGAGTGCCCCCGCGATTCGAATCCGAAACGTTACGGTTCCAAACCCGACATACCGAACGCAGACCAGTTAGTCGCCCGGCGACAGAAGCTCGCGGGCGCTGCGGGGAAAGTGATATCTCCGCTGCGTTAGCTGACATCGCATCGAATCGACGCACTCCGGCCGACCGGCCACACTGCAAAACAGTTGCCAGGAAAAGCCTGCCGGGCCGTCCAATCCGGTAGTTCCAGGCAATCCTCGATCGGCATCGCCATCGGCAAAAATCCCTTGTTGCTGCACCGCTCGCCCGATTCACTCTCACACGGACCGATCGGGTCCTCTCCTATCAAGTTGTCCGGTGGTGTCGCTTCGCTCAACCACCGACTAACGCCTGACAATCTCTTCGGGATAAAGTTGTGGGTTGCAAAAAGGCGGAATGCCTGCACCTCTGCCGATGAAGGAGCAAGCGTTGGTCCTCGTGATCGAGTCGTGCCATCATCGGCCCTTCTCTGTTTCGATGAAATGCGATAGAACCCTACTCGATAGGCAAGACGCACCACGTGTCCGTCTCGTTTCAATCTCCCCACCCTCCATCATACTTCCATTAGGCAATCGACACGATGACGATCCTGCGAGTCGGCCCCAACGAAAAATACACCGACGGCTGGGCATCTGCCTTCGGTGGCGGCGCCAAGAAGAGTACCCGGTCCGGTGCCAAAGCATCGGCCAAGAAAACGGCTGCAAAAAAGTCCGTCAAGAAACCGGTGACAGCGTCGATCTCCCAGCCGGCGAAGAAGTCGGTGAAAAAGACATCGAAGAAAGCAGTGAAGCAGTCGGCGAAGAAATCGACCTCGGCTCCCGCCGCTCAGAAATCGGCCAAGAAATCGGTCAAAGCGACGACGAAATCGGCCAAGAAGAGCGTGAAAACCTCGGCCAAAAAATCCGTCAAGAAATCGGCGAAGAAGTCCGCCAAAAAGAGCGTGAAGAAATCGGTCAAGAAGAAACGAAACTGATCCGATCGCTGTGCCGTTTCAGCGTCTCGGTTCCCTGTCGTGTCAATGTTCGGGTGTTAGCTTTCCATCATGTCATCCCATCCTCTCAGCGATCGTCCCGAGGACTCGCCTCGCCGTGAGGATTCTGGCCCCGTGAAACGATCGACGGTCCCACCGAATCCTTCCTCCGATGACGCGACTCATGATGGTTTCGAAGCCTCGTGGCGGGCGGCGCTGGAAGGGCCCACGGACGAGGGCCGCGAAGCCCTGCAAAATCTGCTCGGCTATCTGACGTTCTCATCCGGCCCGGCCGCTCCGGCGATCCTCCAAGCGTGGAACCGGGTGCATGACGAGGCCGCCGGTGGTGACGTGCTGTCAGGACCGCCTCCGTTCCTCATTATCCGCCACTGGCTCGAAGAAACCTGCGAGCGATTGCACGCCGAGTCCAGCGCGTTCGGCGACGTCGCCCGCGCACGCACCGTCATCCGTGTGCTGTGGTCGAAACTGTTGCCGAACTACCTCGACTTCCATCGCGACTTGCTGTTTCATCTCGAACCGGAAATCATCTTCAACGGTTTCTTCCTGGCCCGCTGCGCCGAAACGTTGCTCGAGCACGTCGGTGAAAACAGCTCGATCGAAGATGAAAACGCTTTCGTCGATCGCGTCATTTTGCAGCTCAATGATTACGTCGGTTACCGGCCCATTTCGATCCTCGAAAACCGGACCTGCCAACCGTACCCGAACGAGTTTGTTCGTCCGATCCCGATGTTGATTCAGGGCGCCGGCATCTCCGCCGGTCCCTACCGCGAATTGATTCGGCGGGCACTCGCGGCGATTCGCGAGGCCCCCGAGAACATCCTGCGGGCCGCCGCAATGGACCCGACCCAAATCCGTGAGCTGTGTCTCGACCCGCGTGCGTATGATTTCGATCACCCGGTCAACCGCCGGCCGAATTATCACTTCGGCGGATGGGACGAGCGTTCGATCGACGGCGACGGTCGCTACGAACGTTTCATTCTCCGCAGCGTGACGCTGGATTCCCTGCTGCAACGACTCAAGGAATCGTCTGATCTGCCGCAGAACGAGTTGCTCGACGAAGCCGCGTCGGTGCTCGCAGGAACGATGCTGATGGCGTCGGGTGTTTCGGGATGGGGACCGGGGGCGTATTCGAGTGACGTGACGCTGCGTTCGCTGATGGTGCCGATCGCGAACTATCGAGACGAGTTTTATCGATGGCGGATTTCGCAAATCGGGGGCGACCACGGCGAGCGTTTGCAGCTCGAATCGGAAACCCGGCATCAACCTTTCGGCGCCGCCCGGCAACACCTCAACGCCTCCCTCGCCCGCAGCCGGGCGCTGCAATTGCAACACGTCCAGCTCGCCCGGATCTACGCGCGGATGGGGTATCCCGATGCGGCGGCGAAACAGGCCGACGTGGTCTCGGCGGCATCGGCGCGGCTGATGTGCCGGATCGATTGTGGCATGACTCTCGGTCTGCGATCGCTGCGTAGCGGTGATCTGGAACAGGCCATCGAGGTGCCCGAATCGACGTTCGATCTGATTCGCCGTGCGATCGAGTGCGGCGGTTTGATGGACCCGTGGGACATCCTCGGATTCACCGGCAACTTCAGTTTGTATCCCGGAATCGAGAACACGATTCACGACTCCCGGCTCGACGAACTGCTGTTCATTACCGAGAGTCTGTTCGGTTACATCGCCCGCGTGTGGAGCGAAGCGGCGGCCCGCGATGACGAGGCCGCCTACGACGCGATGGACACGCAGTACCGCGAGATCGCGCAGTGGTGGCGAACGTTCGCCGCCCATACGGTCGAGTCCGTCGACGCCGCCGATCCGTGGGACTCCTACGAATCGGCACGTCTGGTTGCGCAGGCGCTGCGGTTGTGGCACCGGGGCGGTGCCCGGCACGGCGACATCGCGTTTTGGGCGCCGCACGCGGAATTGTTCGATTCACCCCGCGCCTACACGTTGGTCATCTCGGCGCTGCTCGAACGCAAAGATTTCATTCCCGCCCAAGCCCTCCTCATCCACTGGCTCGGTCAAGCCGATCGGGTCGGGTTGCGAAGCGGAGCGAGTTCATTGCCGCGATTGGCCGAACGGTGGTTGTTGCAACTTCGTGAACACCTTCGCGAAGTTCCCGCCGAATTATGGCCGCGGGTGAACAAGTTCTTCGACTATCTCGAAGCCAACGCGGAATCGTTCTGGTCGGCACCTGATTTCGAGGTCGGCGACATGGCGGCGTCCAACCGGTCCGATCATGATTGGGAACAGGAACTCGCCTCGGCCACCGATGACCTGTTCGCTCCCGAAGACGAGGGCGATTCCGAAGGAGAAACGTTCGCCGCGGCCTATGATGGGATGAGCTACCGCGACACCACCGACGATGGCAATGAAGGTTCGATCTTCGACACCGGCGGCGAGACTGAGAGCGTCGACGAACTCGAAACCGAGGTCAAACGACTCGGCAGCCGACTGGATTTCCTGCAAGCCCTGGCGCGGATGTGGGCCGTCGGTGCCGACGTGGCGATCACGCATCAACAATCCACCGACGAGACCGATCACGAGAAACAGCAGATCGAATCGCTACAGGCTTGGGCACGCCGGGCCGTCAAAAACCGCATCGGATTGCTGCAACTACTCAGCGACGTGCGGGCCTACCAGATCAAACCCGCCGGCACCGATAACGAATCGATGCGGACCTACGATCGCCGCCGCGTGTTGCGTGACGGGTTGATGGAACGCGTCATCGAGACGGCAGTTGAAATGTCCGACGCGCGTCGTTTGATCAGCAGCGCGTTGTGTGCCCTCCAAGGGGAACTCTCCTCCGATCTCGGCGAGGAGTTTGCCGAAGACGACGCCGGCGCGATCGAGTTGTTCGCTGCGTTGATCGCGGGCGATGCGGATCGCGCCCGAGCGACGTTCCCTGCGTTCGTTGACACGATCATTCAACGTAATTTGCTTTATATCCCGCTCTCACGTGGCGGCGACCCGGTCAAGATCTACGTCGCACGACTGCGTGAACGCGTCCTGCGTCACCTGTTGCACTGGATGCCCCGGCGGGGACTGATTTCCGAAACGTGCCGTCTGATCGAAACCGCACGTCAGATGGAACAACGCAATCCGATCGGTGCTGGCGCCGTGACCGAATTCGACGGTTTGTATCGGGCCGGGTATCGATCGCTCGTCGGTTCGTTCGCCGAATCGGTCTTGCACGGGAAATCACCCAAAGTAGTTCTTCCTGACACGCCGAGTCGCGAATTACCACCTCGCGAACTCACGGAAACCGATCAACATCTCATCGCCCAAACGTTGATCCCACTGCTGGAAAAACTCACCGAAGTGATGCTCGGCAGTTGGCTCGCCCACAGCCAAACGCTGCGTCTCTCGCCGCTCGAATCAGTCAGCGACGGGGCGAAGTGGAAACGGTTGGTTAAGTTCATCGAGACGTTCGGCGATCCGTTGTTCACGCAAGGTTTCTTGCAGCTCAGCAACATCCGCGCGGTGTTGCATCAAGGCGTCGAGAGCTGGATCGGTCGGGCACTCCAAGACGGCGACGATCTGCTCGATGACACCGAATTGATGGTTGCACTCGAAGAGAGTCGCATCGAACTTCCCGAGGCGGCGCGGTGCATCACGTTGGTATTCGAATCGTTGATGGATCATCACGCCGAATACCAGGACTACAACAGCACGACGACGCAGAGCGATCGCGGCGAGATGATCTACACGTTTCTCGACTTTCTCCGACTGCGTGCTCGATACGAACGCGTCGCGTGGAACCTCAAACCGATCATGTGGACGCACCAGGTCCTCGTCCGGATGGGACTCGACGAAGCCGCGTTGGGATGGCGTCACAGTCTCAACGAGCGGATTGAATCCGAAGCCGAACTGTACGTCACCCGTCTACGTGAATTGCAAAAACGCTATTCGATGCGAATGCCGACCGTGGCCGACCGATTGGAAGAACGTTTCGTGCAACCGATGACGATCGATCGCATGAGGGCGTTCATCGCGCCGGCGATGGCCGACGCGGAAGCCAACCGAGAGCACAGCATCGCGTTCGAGATGCTCGAACACGAAGCCAAGAAATTGTCACGCACTCCCGTCGGCGTCGGGCTCGACCTGCCGCCTTGGCTGAGTGCTCTGGACGAAGAGGTCGAAAAGATCGGCAAACGGAACCTCGCCAGCGAGATCGACCTGCAGGATCTGATCACGATCCCGGTCAGCCCGCTGTCGCTCGATGAGTTGCAATCTCAACTCGTCACCGCAGCAACCCAAGGCCGCCGGCTGCCCCACATGCGACGGAAGTCGAAGTAGGGGTGATTATCGCTCGGTTCTCCGAACCGAAAACGCACGGAGTGGCGTATCGAACGCTCTCGGCTCGGAGAGCCGAGCGGCAATTTCGAACAACCCGGCACACTGCGTTCGGCGACCAGCTAACATGGGGCTCGCGTTGCTGTGGTTCTCAATTACATCCATTGGACAAAGAGGGTTTTCGATGCTGCTGTTTTCCGCCGAGCCGTTACTTCGTGGCTTCGAGTCAAACGATCCCTCCTGGCGAATGGTCGATCGTGGCATGATGTCGCTCGTCGCGATCCTGTTCGCGATCCTGCCGATCATCGATTCCCCATCTCTTCAAGCCGAATCGACGACTCAGCCCAATATCGTTTTCATTCTCGCCGATGATCTCGGTTATGGAGAACTCGGTTGTTACGGTCAAGAGAAAATCCAAACGCCGAACCTTGACCGGTTGGCAACGCAGGGGATGAGGTTGACGCAGCATTACACCGGCGCCCCGGTGTGTGCCCCGGCTCGATGCACGCTCATGACGGGGCGGCATCTCGGTCATGCGGAGATTCGTGGCAACCGTGATTCGGGCAACGGACGACGGTTCCCCGGTCAATGGCCGATCACGGACGAGGCACTGACCATCGCCGAGGTTTTGAAAACCAAGGGCTACACCACCGGCGGGTTTGGTAAATGGGGACTCGGTCCGACCGATTCCTCCGGCGGACCGAACCGGCAAGGTTTCGATCGGTTCTATGGCTACAATTGCCAACGCAACGCCCACAGTTATTACCCGCCGTTTTTAGACAGTGACGAAGACGAGGAAACGATCAATGAATCGCCCGTTCCCGGTCACGGACGCCAACCCGATGGCGAGGTGATCGCGGACGATTATCGGGCGGAGGTTTATGCTCCCGATCGGATTCTCGAAGAGGCTGTCGCATGGCTCGGCAAGAGCATTGGCAGTGAGAACGGAAAGCCGTTTTTCTTGTACCTACCGTTTGTCGAGCCTCATGTTGCGATGCAGCCGCCGCAATCGTGGATCGATCAGTATCCGAAACAATGGGATGTCGAGAACGGAGTCTATCGCGGCGAGAACGGATACCTGCCTCATCCCCGTCCGCGAGCGGCGTATGCGGCGATGATCTCGGACCTCGATGAGCACGTCGGCACGATCCTCGATTCTCTCGATGAACTCGGGGTCGCCGACAACACGATGGTCGTATTCACGTCCGACAACGGGCCCACTCACGGCGGCCGCGACCCGCGTTTTCACATCGGGGGTGCGGCCTGCACGTTTTTCAATTCGGCTGGAGGGCTCCGAGGGTTCAAGGGCAGTTGTTACGAAGGCGGATTGCGGGTGCCCTGCCTCGTCCGTTGGCCTGGGCGGGTGCAGCCCGGAACCGAGTCCGCGATCCCGTCGTATTTCCCCGATTGGTTTGCTACGCTCGCGGCGGTCAGTGGCAGCGATCTGCCGGCCGAGCACGCCATCGACGGCATTGACCTGACACCGGAGTTGACCGGCGATTCGACGCCGCAGCGGGTCGAGCCTCTGATATGGGAGTTCGCCGGTTACGGCGGTATCTTTGCGATCCGGAACGGGGATTGGAAAGCAATCCGGTTGAAAACCAAAGGAAAAAAACCGGGGCAATGGGAACTGTACAACCTCGCGACCGATCCCAAGGAAACCAACAACGTCGCCGAAACTCATCCCGAGATCGTCCGTAAGCTTGAGTTGCAACTCGTTCAAACCCGAACCCTCGAACCCGATTTCCCCCAACCGTTACTCGACGTTCCAGCCCCGTAGGCGAATCGCTCGTGGCACCGAGTTTGAGTAGCGGAAGTCGTCATGACTTTCGTTTTCAGGTTGGATCGAAACTCGTGACGAGTCCTCTCCCGCTCGGGACGTTTTCGGGTAGAATCAGGGTACCGAACAGACTCGCCTCGTCTCCTCCCGACCCATCCGGTCCCCGTGTACACATCCCTCGCCATCGCTGCCATCTCGCTTTTCCTGACGCTCTCGGCGACCGGTGCGTTGTGGTTTTGGTTCGTCCGCCAGCAAGATTAGCGGCATGAAGTTTTTAATCACCAACGACGATGGTGTGGATGCTCCCGGTATCGAATCGCTCTACGACTCGTTCGTCGCATTCCTGCGGCAATCCGGGCAGGTCGATGCGGAGGTGATGGTCGTCGCGCCGGATCAGGGCCGCAGCGAGTGTGGGCACAGTGTCACGACGTCACGAGATTTGAACGTGCGGCAAGTCCGGGCGGGTTGGTTCAGTGTTGATGGGACGCCGGTGGATTGTGTTCGCACGGCACTGGCGTGCATTTGTCCGGACGTCGATGCGGTTTTTTCAGGGATCAACGCGGGGGCCAATGTCGGGATCGACCTGTTGGTCAGTGGCACGTTTGCGGCGGCCCGGGAGGCATCGATTCACGGCAAACCGGCGATGGCGATCTCGCACTACCGACGCCCCGAATTTCCGAAAACATGGGACCACGCCGGGCGCTGGCTCGCACCGGCATGGAAAGCGTTCTTTGCTCAAATGAATTCTCCGGTGCAACGCGATGTCTTGTTGTGGAACGTCAACCTGCCGGCACTCCCACCCGACGCGATGGCAGACGGTTCACTGATCCCGCCGATGCGGTACTGCGCCGTCGATGAGAATCCAATGGTTCGCAGTGGTCCGGTGTGGGGAGATTTCATTACCGAGTTGGAAGGCAGCGCCGAGGGCCTCACCGCCGTGCAGTTGTCGTCGGATTTCCACAACCGGCCGCGGACGCCGGGTTCGGACGTGGACCATTGCTTTTCGGGGAGGCTCACGGTCTCGTCGATCGAACCGAAATTGACCAGTCGCTCTTTTGAAGGAACCGTCCCGGAATAACTTCCCGATTTGCGAAAGGAAATCGGTTCAATCCCGTGGGCATCGCCCCGCGTGGGCAGCGGAACGATCGCGGCCCAATGGGCACGCGGTTCAACGAAAAAGCGGAGGTAGTTTTGCGACGAAACCTAAAATCCGCACGACCTCCTGGGGGACGAGCGTTCTCCTTTGGGAGGACAATTGGGACAATGGTCCTACAATCCGCCGCGACAATATGACATCGTGGGTGGATGAGATACGACGGTGCGGGCTGTGTTAAGATGAGTGGGTTGGGGTTATTTGACGTCGCAACCGTTCACCACTGAGAAAACCGATGAAAGTGCTACTCGCCGTCGATGGTTCCGCCCATGCGTTGGCCGCCTGCCGATACCTGACCGCGTTCCCGCTGCCGCAACCGTTGCAGGTTGAGATCTTGACGGTGGTCAATCCGCCCGAAGTGATCCTCAGTGCCCAGAGTGAGTTGTGGTATCCGCAGTTCCTCGACCACCAAGAAGAGATCGGGCGAGAGGCACTCGCATCGAGTCGCCAGACGATCGCCCATCTCAGCGCCGACATCGCCACGCACCAAATGATGGGACATGTCGGCTATAGTATCGTCGAACGGGCTGCGGCGGAAAAATTCGATCTGGTCGTCGTTGCTGCCAAAGGGCATTCGGCGATCGAACGGGTGCTCTTGGGCAGTGTCAGTGATTACGTCGCCACGCATTCACCTTGCAGCGTGTTGGTCGTCCGTCCGGAACTCACCGATTCCGAGGACTCCGCCAGCGTTTCAACCGACAACGTTTCGATCGAGGATGGCGTGGTCTGTGTGGACGAGCGGGATGTTTCCGAAGCGATGATGAAACATCTGTGCCAGTACGCTTGGACGAGTCAACATCATCTCACCGCAGTCACCGCGTCGGTCAAACTCGAAGTCTTCCGTGAAGACATTTTGGCTTCGACGATGGAGGAGGCGGCCCGGCGGCGAAGTGTTGCCAAACGGTGTGCCGATGCGGCGGCGGGTCGCTTGACGCAGTGCGGCGCGACGGCCTCGGGTGCGAGCGTTGAGGTCGAACACATCGGTCACGGTCTGATGCAGTTCGCCGAAAGGAACAAGAGCGATCTGGTCGTCGTGGGCGATAGCGGACGCGGGCTCATTTCGCGAGTCTTGCTCGGCAGCACGTCGCGTTATGTCCTGCACCACGCTCATTGCAGTGTGATGGTCGTGCGTTGATTGTAGGACCATTGTCCTGGATTGTCCTGGATTGTCCTGGATTTCAGTGCCCAGACAACAAGGGTTTCTTCACCCTCCCGAGAGCACTACTTCGGGAGGAAAATTAGGACAATGGTCCTACAATCACTGACTCACGTCGCCGTGGCCGTGGCGGATGATCTCGCCGCTGACGAGGTACACGGTTTCCTCGGCGACATGCGTGGCCATGTCGGCGATCCGTTCGAGATGTCGCGACGCACTGAAGCAATGCAGTGCCGGTTCGACCATCTCCGGGGCCTGACGCATTAACTGCTGCAATTGCCCGATCAATTCAAAATTGAAACGATCGACCTCCTCGTCGTTTTCGATCACCTGGAGGGCGAGTTTCTGATCGTATTCGAGAAAGGAATCGAGTGCCGAGCGAACCATTTCAATGACCGCCGCGACCATCTTCGTCAGGTCCTCGGGCACTTGGAACAACGGGTACAGATCCAACGAGATGCTGCGCTCGGAGATATTGCACGCCAGGTCGGCCATGCGTTCGAGGTCGCCGTTGATTTTCACGGCGGTGATCACCCACCGCAGGTCCTCGGAGACCGGTTGATGCAACGCCAACAATTTCAAGCACTCCTCTTCAATCCGGATGTCTTTCTCGTCGACTTGGTTATCAGTATCGATCACCGTTTGCGCCAAATCAGGGCGTCGTTCGACTAACGAGCGAACCGATAAACCGATCATCTGCTCGACGACGCCAAATTGTTCGACGAGGTCCGCACGCAGCGCGGTGATGGATCGATCGAGATGCTTGCCCATGGAGTATGTTTGGTTGGATGTTGCTGGGTTGGATTTTGGGTGAAGTGGACGGGCAGGCTAGCAGCCTGCACTACGGATCAGCCGAAGCGTCCGCGAACGTAATCGTCGGTGCGTTTTTCTTGCGGTTTCGTGAACACGTCGTCGGTCGGTCCGGATTCGATCAATCTTCCTTCGAAGAAGAACGCCGTCTGGTCGCTGCACCGACTCGCCTGCTGCATGTTGTGCGTGACCATCACGATCGTGTATTGCTCTCGCAGTTCATAGATCAAATCCTCGATCGCCAACGTACTGGCCGGGTCCAACGCACTGCATGGCTCATCCATTAGCAACACTTCCGGCCCCACGGCGATCGCACGGGCGATGCACAGCCGTTGTTGTTGGCCGCCGGACAATCCGAGTGCGGGTGCGTTGAGGCGGTCTTTCACTTCCTCCCACACGGCGGCTTTGCGGAGCGACCATTGCACCAGTTCGTCCAACTCACCGCGTCGCAATTTCATGTGCAGCCGTGGGCCGAAGGCGACGTTGTCGTAGATCGATTTGGGGAACGGGTTCGGTTTCTGGAACACCATTCCGACTTGACGCCGCAAGTGGACGACGTCGGTCGAGGGGCTCAGCACGTCGAGATCGTGCAACCGCAGCGTGCCTTTGCTGTGGGCACTCGGCACGATGTCGTTCATGCGATTGATCCACCGCAACAACGTGCTCTTGCCACAACCGCTCGGGCCGATGAACGCGGTGACTTGGTTGCGAGGGATGTTCAGCGAGAAATCATCAATCGCTTGGAAGTCACCGTACCAGGCATTGAAATGGGAGATTTCGATGCAGGTTTTTTCGGTTTCGGTGGCCTCCTCGCTGACGTTCGGCGAGGTTTCTCCGGTGTCGCTGGCGGGTGAGGTCATGGGAGTCCGCGACTGGGTCGGCCGCTTGATTTTAGGGAGAGTGGCCGAGGGCTCGTGAGAACGCATTAGTGTACCGGGATGAGTGGGAGGGTTCATTCGGGTCTCATCTTTTGACGCAAATAAATGGCGACCGAGTTCATCGCCAACAGCACGACCAATAAAACGATAATCGCCGCCGCGGCGAGTTGCTGATAAGTCGCCTGAGGCATCCCGGCCCAGTGAAAAATCAGCACGGGCATAGTCACGACGTTGTCCATGAGGTTCTGCGGCCCCGTATTTTTCGCGACCGTCGCGCCGAGCACCACGAGGATCGGGGCGGCCTCGCCGATCGCCCGGCCCATCGCGAGAATCGCGCCGGTCAGGATCCCCGGAATCGCAGCGGGCAACGACACGTTCTGCACCGTCTGCCATTTCGTCGCGCCGAGACCATAAGACGCCTCACGCAGCGAAGGTGAAACGCTGCGGAGCGACTCTTGGGACGCGATGATCACGATCGGCAACACGACGAGCGACAACGTCAAACCGGCCGCCAGGAAACTGCGTCCGAACGGGACGCGGAAATAGTACCACCGGGTTTTCGCATATGCGCCTCCGGTCTTGCCCGCCGCCACCGTCCGGTGCAGCACGTCCGGGTCGGTCGGTTTCGGCTCGCCCGACGCCCGGCTCCAAACGTTGAGCCGGAACGTGTTGCCATCGCGGTCGACCGCGTCGATCGGTTCGGTCACCGTGATCGATTGTTGCGACGGATCCGTCTGCGGGATCAGAACCGTGTCCCCGCCGCCTTGCAGCGTCAGCACTTGATAGAATCGCGCGACACCCATCAACTCGGTGCCGTTGGACTCGTTGACTTTGATTTGTCCGAACACATTGAACATGAAAACGAACAGACTCAGGCCCAACAACCCGTAAACGATCGAAGGCACGCCGGCGAGATTGGCGATGTTCAAATTGATGAAACCGTGCAACCGTCGCAACCACACGTTGGTCGGTTTGAATTCTTCTAAAAAGATCGCCGTTCCGATCCCGAGCGGCAACGCCGCCAGGGCACACACCACGAGAATCGACAACGAACCGACGATCGCGGGATACATGCCGGAACTCTCCGGATCGATCGTGCTCGGTGAGCCTTGGATCAATTGCGGCGTCAAACGCGATTGACCTTGGAAGGCGATCGAAATCAACAGCACAATGAGCACCACGACGCTGACCAGCGAGATACAAACGCACAAACCGTAGAACATCCGGCTGCGACGTTTGCGACGCTTCGAGTTGAGTATCGATTCCTCGGTCGCGGTCGCTCCCTGACGAATCGACTTAGGGATTGATTCGGGAACCGGTCGTGGTGTTTCGCCGGTACTCACGCGTAGGCCTCTTGATAGCGTCGCCGCACGAGTTGACCGATCAACGTCATCCCGAACGTCAGCACAAACAACGTGATCGCGACACCGTACAGACTGAAGTACTGAACCGTGCCGTACTCATTCTCGCTCTTGATCATCTCCACGATAAAACCGGTCATCGTTTGTGACTGCGCACGCGGGTCGAGCGTGTAGGTCGCCTGGGTACCGGCGGCCAACGCGACGACCATCGTCTCACCGATGGCGCGGCTGAAGGCGAGCAAGAACGCCGACACGATGCCGGACAACGCCGCCGGGATCACGACTTTCACAGCCGTTTCAAACGGCGTGCAACCCAGCCCGTAAGCGCCTTCCCGCAGCACCCGAGGCACCGCGTGCAACGCATCCTCGGACAAACTGCAAACCATCGGCAAACACAAAATCCCGACCGCGATCCCTGCACTCGTCGCGTTGAACGCGTCAAACCCGCCTCCGGTCAACCACTGCAACGAGGGGCTGATGATCAGCACGGCAAAATACCCTAACACCACCGTCGGGATCCCGGCGATCACTTCGAGCGTCGGCTTCAGCACCGCCCGCACCGGTTTGGACGCAAACTCGCTCAAATAGACCGCCGTGATCAACCCGCATGGCAGCGCGATCATCATCGCGATCACGGTGACGCGGAACGTTCCCGAGAGCAGCGGCCAGATTCCGAACTCGGCGTCCTCGATGTCACTGCTCTGCAACGCCGTCCATTTCGTGCTGGTGAAAAACTCGCCGAGGGAAACATGCTCACTGGCAAAAAAATTCCAGCTCTGGCCGACCAGCATCACCACGATTCCGACCGTGATTCCGACAGTCGCCAGCGCGCACGTCGCTACGAGAGCCACCATGGCACGTTCTTGCCATTGGCCGGTTCCGGTCGATCGGAACTGACGGTTTTGAAACGCCGCAGGCCGGTTCACTTGACCAAATTCTCTTTTACAAACAGTTCTTTGAACGCTCCCTCACGTCCCTCTCCTTCCTCGGTGACATAGTGCGTGCCGATGTTCATCTCCTCGAGGTTCTGTTGAGCCTGCTCGATCATCTCATCGGGCAACCTCACCGAGTTGGCTTTCTCACAAACATCCGAAACGTTTTGCAGATAGTACTCGACGAACACCTGGACCTCGGCCCGGTTGAGCGATTCGGTGTTGACGTAGATGAACAGCGGTCGACTGAAGGGGGCATACTTATTCGACGAGATGTTCCCCACGCTCGGCTCGTACGCGATCGAGTCTTCTGGGTTCACGACCGGCACGGCACGCAGTTTGTCCTTGTTTGCGTTGAAGTAGGCGACGCCGAAGAAACCGATCGAGAACTTATTGCCCGCAACGCCTTGGACGAGCACGTTGTCGGTTTCGTTGAGCGTCATGTCACCGCGGAGTTTCTTGTCATCGGATTTCGCGAGCACTTCGTAGAAATAGTCGTACGTTCCTGAACCGGTTCCGGGGGCGAAGATTTTGATTTCTTCCGTAGGCCAACTCGGGTCCACGTCGCTCCATTTTTTCGCGGGATTGTCGCCGACGAACATGTTTTTGAGCTGTTCGATGGTGAGCTGTTTGACCCAATCGTTTTCGGGGTTCACGACGATCGTCAAACCGTCGTAGGCGATCGGCAGTTCGAGGAAATCGACGCCGCCTTGCTGGCATTTCTCGAACTCGCCCGGTTTGATCGGGCGGGACGCGTCGGAGATGTCAGTTCCTTTGTCGTAAAAACCCTTGAACCCGTTACCGGTCCCGCTGCCACCGACTTTCACGTCGACCTGAGGGTGCAGTTGGATGAACCCTTCGCGGATCGCGTCGCTGATCGGTTGGACCGTGCTACTGCCATCGATCTTGACCGTGCCGACTAGGTTCGAATCCGACGGGCGAGCGCTGGTCCCGTCCGAAGTCGACGTTTGAGTGGATTCGCGTCCGCAACCCACCAGGAACACGAGCGCCAGAGCAGTCAACCAGAGACGATGATTCATGGATACACGTGGGGATGAGAGGTTCAAAACGGAGTCAAGGGGTCTAGGACAGTTGGGGATTCGGGTTGGCCTCGTCCACTACCTAAAGTATCTGCGATTCCAAACAGCTGGATTTTAGATTGGGATTTTAACCTGCGGCCTGGGGTTCACCCAATGGCCGAGGTCGCAGCCCAAGAGTCGTTCGCGGCGACCTGGAAACAACGCATTCTCTGCCTTTTTCCCGTCACTTCGACGCTCATTAGACCACGTCCACGGCGCCAGCTTGTTTGAAGATCGCGTGAAGATTCTTGGCATTGTCGACGTTTTCCGGCGATTGAGTTGGGATTCTTCGGCTCAGGGCAGGTCGTCGAAACTGGCTTTGCCCGTATAATGCCCGCAAAACTGCTTTCCACCACCGCTGCGGCGAGTGACCGACCTTTTTCCTCTCCGAGTTACCGAATGTCCGCGACCTCTGAATCCCCCCGTCCCGTCGGCAGCGACGGCCCTGAAAAAACCATCATCATTGGCAGCGGCCCGGCGGGTTGGTCGGCGGCGATCTATGCCGCCCGTGCCAACCTCGACCCCGTGCTCTACGAGGGCACGTTCCAACAGGACATGATGCCGCTCGGCCAGCTCGCGTACACCACCGAAGTTGAAAATTACGCCGGTTTTCCCGCAGGCAACGTCCGCGCGTTCGTCCAAACGGCCGTCGACAAGAGCCGGCATTACAACCTCCCCGAGCCGCCCGCCGGGCACACCAAAGACGATCAACCGCACTACGCCGTCCAAGGCACCGAGTTAATGGAGCTGATGAAACAGCAGGCACTCAATTTCGGCACCCGCGTGATCAGCGACGACATCGTGCGGGTCGACTTTTCCGGACCGCCGCACACGCTGTATCCCACGCAAGGTGAGCCGGTTCAGGCCCACACGGTGATCATCGCGACCGGGGCGCGGGCAAATTACCTCGGATTGCCCAGCGAAGAGGCGTACAAAAACAAGGGTGTCAGTGCCTGTGCGGTTTGTGACGGGGCGCTGCCGATTTTCCGCAGCAAACCGCTGGCCGTCGTCGGTGGGGGCGATTCGGCGGTCGAAGAAGCCACCTATTTGGCCAACCTCAAGGGCGCCAACAAGGTTTATTTGATCGTCCGACGCGACGAGATGCGGGCCAGCAAGGTGATGCAGGACCGTGCGTTGAACCACCCGAAAATCGAAATGAAGTGGAACAGTGTGATTGATGAAGTCCTCGGGGACGGCAAAATTGTCACCAGCCTGCGGCTCAAAAGCACGCTCGATGACTCACTCAGTGAACTCGCCGTCGGCGGCATGTTCGTCGCCATCGGGCACACCCCGAACACCACGTTCCTCGAAGGTGCCGTGGAAATGAACGAGGCCGGATACATCCAGTGGACCCGTCCGTTCCGGACGAATACGAACGCCGAGGGCGTGTTTGCCGCCGGTGACGTGGCCGACGATTACTACCGTCAAGCGATCACGTCGGCGGGCACGGGGTGCATGGCCGCTCTCGACGCCGAACGGTTCCTCGTCGATCAAGAATCCTTCGTGAGTGCGTCGGCGCGGTAATAGTAGTGCAGGCTGCCAGCCTGCGTGTCTCATTTTACTCGTTCCCAGACTCCCGGCTGGGTACGCACTGTCTTGGAGGCTCCGCCTGCCGGTCCAATCCCACACGCAGGATAGCAGCCTGCACCACGGGACAAACTGTTTTCGCAAAAATGGTGGGCTGAACTGGTCCAACAGGGTACAATAACTCCCGATGCGGCATCCCAACGCTTTGCCGCCTCGGAACGTACCGAAACCGGTATTCACGTCTGTTCTTCTTCTTTCTTGGGGTTTGCGGTTTGCGTTTGGTGTCTCACTCAACTCGATTGCTTCCAAAGTTCTCCAGACCGCTGCTTTTCGCAGCCGCCTTGGGATGGGTTTTGCCCCAAACCGGGGTCGCTCAACAGCAGTATTTCCAGGACGGGTCGCCCGTTCCAGGATCGTTAGTCGATTCCGGAACCGTGGTCGTGTCTCCGCAGCCCGAACCGTCCAGCCCGATGGCGGGCGAACGCGAATCCAGCAGCCAGGACTCTTCAACAGGCCGAACCCCGCCCCGCGGCGATACCTGGGTCGAGCCACCCGCCGAATTGCAACGGTTGCTCGATCAGGGAGGCGTCCCCAATTCGCTGGAGGAACTGCGTCAACTCCAACGCCAGCAGCAACTCGTTGCCACCCAGGCGGCCGAATGCACCGTCAGTGTGCAAATCGGGCCGGCTCAAGGATGCGGCGTGATCATTACCGATTCCGGCTACGTTTTGACGGCCGCCCACGTCGCGATGCGGCCCCGCAAAGCCGCCGTCCTGACGCTCGCCGACGGACGCACCGTCACCGCGACGACGCGAGGCATGAACCGCAACGTCGATGCCGGTTTGATGAAAATCGATGAGGGCCAGAACGGCGGTCGGCCTTGGCCCCACGCCACGTTGGGCAAAAGCGAAAAACTACGCAGCGGCATGTGGTGCATCGCCACCGGACACCCCGGCGGCTACGAAAGCGAGCGGGGCATGGTCACCCGCGTCGGACGAATTCTCGACGTCCGAGAAGATTCCCTGGTCACCGATTGTGCCTTGATCGGTGGCGATTCTGGCGGGCCGCTGTTCGATTTATCCGGACGCTTGATTGCCGTGCACAGCCGCATCGGTAACGACGTCGCCGACAATTTGCATGTCCCGATCGACCACTACGCCGATTCGTGGACCGAAATGGATCGCGGCGATTCGTGGGGATTTCTACCCGGATTCCGCCCCGTGCTCGGCGTCCGGGGCAACGGAGCCGATCCGGTCGCGAACGTCAAAGATATCAACGCGGGCTCACCCGCCGCCGCCGCCGGGATCGAAAAAGGCGACGTGATCGAGCGGTTCGGGGATATCCAAATCACCGATTTTGAATCGCTTAAATCCGCCGTTGGCGATACGATGCCCGGTGAACGCGTGAAGGTGTGGATCCGCCGCCAAGGCAATTTAATTCCTGTTGTTATTGAGATCGGAAGAGCGAATGATTAACCACCACTCTCGTCGACCCAAGAATGTCGCTCCGCTCGCGTTGTTGCTCGCGGCGTTCTTCGTCTCGCTCGTCCTCGGAGGCAGCCCGAAGGCTCACGCCCAAGACGAGTCGCCGATCCCGGAATGGCTGCAACAACGTTTGGTCGATCGCGTGCTGCATCGCCGCGATAGCAACCCGATGATGCGTTTGGTCGCCCCGATCGCCGGAGAGACTCAGGGCAGCGTCGTTGAAATCATCAACAGCGGACGCCCGGTCGCGTTGGGCACCGTCGTCGGCGCGGATTCCTCGGCCGACAGTATTGCCAGCGATTCGATCGCGACATCCTCCCAACGCGATGCCTACGTCCTGACCAAACGCAGCGAACTGTCCGGCGACCCGATCCGAGTCCGACTCTCCGACGGCCAACTGCTGCCCGCCCGCGTCGCGGCGGTGCGTCGCGGCAGCGACCTCGCCCTGCTCGTCGTCCAAGCCGACACACCTACGATCAACCGGTCGCTCAAACCGGTCGCTTTCGAACGCTTCGTCCCGATGGTCGGCAGTTTCTTGGTCAGCCCCGATCGCTCGGGCCGCGTCATCGGCCTCGGCGTCGTCGGCGCGCCGCCTCGCAAAGTCGGGCATCGCGGTCAGCTCGGCATCGTACTGCAACGCATCCAAGAAATCGGCGCCCTCGTTGGCAACATCCAACCCAACAGCGGCGCCGATGAAGCCGGCCTCGAACGCGGCGACCGCATCATCGCGATCGATGGCCAAACCCAAAGTAACGTCGATACCGTCGTCTCGACTCTGAAGAAAATGTTCCCCGGCGAAGTCGTGCAGCTCACCATCGAACGCGACGGCAACACCCAAGACATTCCCGCCAGGTTGAGTGAGTACATGGTGCTGCAAGAATCCGAAAACGACACCCGTGTCAACGGCGCTCGCAACGTCCGATTGTCCGGATTCGAACAAGCGATCCAACACGACACGGTACTCAATCCGGAACAATGCGGCGGCCCGATTCTCGATAGCGAAGGACGCGTCATCGGCATCAACATCGCCCGAGCCGGTCGCGTCGTCAGCTTCGCGTTGCCAGCCTCGCTCGTCGCGTCGGAGGTCTCGAGCATGATCGCCGAGGCGGGCGGCAAGTAGCAAATTGACTGTCCCGTTCTCCGTTCGATGTGTCAGTTGCAACGGTCGACTCCGTGTCACCGAGGAGGCCATCGTCGGCTCGATCGTCGCCTGCCCACGCTGCGGATCGATGGTGCAAATCGATCCACCGTCGCAGCCGCAGGCAACATTACAACCGCAAACACCGGAGCCCCCGCAAACACCGGAGCCAGCGCAGACACCGGAGCCCGCGCAGCCGATGGTCGTCGGTGACGAACCCGTCGATAGCCAAGAAATGACGCAGGAGGACGTGCTCGGTCGGTTCGCCCCGACCACGCCGCCGCTCCCGCAGGAGTTGACGAGCGACGCGTCACCCGTCAACGAACACACTGCCGATGCCTCGCCTGCCGATTGGCAATCCGACGGTGATTGGACCAGTGAACCGACACGCCAATTTCGTAAACGTCTTTCGATCGGCGTCGCGGCGACCGCAGCCGTGCTCGTCACCGTGATTCTCGCCGCTTGGAGTCTGACCGGATCGGCGGGCACCGAACCGCTCGTGCTCGCTCAACCATCCGTCGACCCCGGTGCAACCAATGGCAATCGCGATGACGTGTCGCCCGGGCCTAACCCCGCTGAGCCGGAACCTACTGAGCCGGAACCTGCTGAGCGTGATCTTACACAGCCGGAACGGATCGATCCCCAACCCGATACTGGCGACTCGGGAAATCAATCGGTTCCCACGAAGCCACTCGCACAAACGCCACTCGCACCGCAATCGATCCCATCCGATCTGATGCCGGCCAATGTGCTCGCAGACGCCGGTTCGATCATTCCGGCGACGGGCAATGAGGAAGGCATCGCCGACCCATTGATGGATCTGCCGCCCGAGTTGGCCGCCTTCATCGACTTGATTGATTTACCCGGCAACGCCCCCGACGCACCGCCCGCGACCCAATCTAACGACGCGGCGGGCGAGGAATTGCTGCTCGACCAGGCCGCCGGTGCGGGACTCGATCCGATGCTACTCGCCACGCCGCCACCGGAGGTGAACCTCGACAACGCGTTGAAAATTCGTGCGGCCATCCAAACGAAAGGCTACCCGCTGGCCGGTTTCGTTTTGTTATGCAGCGAAGTCACCCAAGTTCCGATCCAAATCGATTGGGTCACGCTCGATCTCGCCGGCATCTCGCTGTCGCAAAAAATCCGAGACGCCCAACCCGGCTGGAAACCGATCGGCGATCTGATCAACGGCATCGCCGATCAAGCCGGGCTCGTCTTCGAACGCGAAGAAACTCGCCTCTTCCTCACGCTCGCCGAAGCCGATTTCCGACAACAACTCGACGACGTATTGAGACTGGACGATTTCGCAGCCGAAAAGGAATCGACGCAAGACTGGGTGACTCGTTTTGCCGAATCGACGCAGTGGAACGAACGCGACCGACTGGGTTTACGAGCCATGGTCACCGACAGTCTCCGCACCGCCCGATCGCTACCTCCGAAACTCTCCGAATCCGCCCGATCGCACTGGATCGTGTTGGCCGAATGTCTCTCACCTGATCCAGAGGAAACGAAACCCGGTGAGGACTTCCCCGATCGTTGGCCGTTATTGCAAGGCGGCGAATCCGGCGTTCAGCTCGACACTTCGATCACTCTCGCCGGACTGCTGCGGCGAACCTCTCGGTTCAACGACGCCACCTGCGTCGTCAACTGGGACGACGCCCGCCAACGTCGTTTGTCACCGGGCCAACTCGTCCTGCCCTTCGCCGGCAAACCCGCCGGCGAAATGCTCACCCAAACGCTCACGCCGATGGGTTTGGAAATCCGTCGCGCCAGCTCTTCGCATTGGTGGGTCGGAACGGCAGCGACCTACGACCGAATGCCGCTGCTCGTCGTCGGAGACGAACTCGGCCCCCGACGCGACGAGATTCTCGCACGCATCCGCGACGCCGGCGAGCGTGCCGGAACACTCGTCCTGCTCCAGCACGACGTCGTCTCGGACCGCTACCTCAGCCTCATGCCCCGGTTCCTCTACCGGCAACTGCCCACGATTCTCAAACAGTTTCTTCCGGAATAAAGAACTACCCGCGATTCTCCAAACCGAGAGCGCACGAGGCGGCGTGTGGAACGTTGTCGGCTCGGAGAGTCGAACAGCATGCTCGCCAATCCCGCCATCTTCCCTGCCACTCGCAGCCTGCGTATCTTTCCTGTCCAGGAAATAGCACGCAAGCCGCGAGTACGGGGAAATCAGAGTGAATCAGGGCCAACCGAAACCAACCCAACCATCACGACGCGTCAATAAAAAACGCCGAGTGGGACGACTCACAAAATCGCGGCTTGGCAAACCCTACCGGCGTCGGCCAGGATACGAGGCCCTCGAAAGCCGCCGGTTGCTCGCCGTGGCCACCGATTTGGTCAATCTGACCGGACGCGTGTTTGACGATTTCACTGGCGACGGGTTCACCGCCGGCGAACAGGTCGCCGCCGCCACCGTGACGCTGTACCGCGACAGCAACAACAACGGCCAATTCGAACCCAGCGGCGGCGATGCCGAACTCCGCTCGACCACGACCGCCGCCGACGGAAGGTACGAATTCACGCGTTTGGACGCCGGTCAGTATTTCGTGTTGCAACCGGCGCAAACTGTCGCCGGCAAACCGCTGCAACAGTCCGTCTCGCCCCTGATCACCGTGACCGCCGAACAGGTCGCCGGACGATTGATCCGCACGATCGACGGCTTTGACGGTAACCAGCAATCGGTCGTCGATGAGATCAGCGGCGACGGACCGGTCACCTCGACCGCCGCCGCCCCCGAAGCGATCGGCGGCTCGCGTGATCTGATCGTGGAGAAAACCAGCGACATCGGTTCGGTCAGTCTCGTCGTCAACGACCCGGTCTCGCCCAACCTACTCCAAGTTCGATCGACCGCGTTCGGTGGCGGACGCCGGGTCGTGATTTGGGACGGTGCCGGTGACGACGCCGCGATCGTCAACGACGACGGACTCGGCTCGATCGATTTAACCAGCGGCGGGGAGGCGGCCGGTTTGCGACTCGTCGTCGGCGCCGATTTGCCCGCCGGTGCCGCCATCGTGCGTCTTTATACCAACGACAACGCCGCCGGAACGCGAACCCGAGTCAGTTCCGCCACGCTCGCGATCCCGCAAACCACCACCCAACCGACATCGATCGAGTTCCTCCCCTTCAGCTCCTTCACCACTGCGACCGGAGCCACCGGCCCAGCCGATCTGAGCGACATCGGCGCGATCGAGTTCGAAGTCGTTGCGATGCCGAACTACGACGCCCTGGCGGATTTGATCGGCACGATCGGACCCAACGTGATCCCGGTGGCCGAGTTCGATAATTTCGAATCCATCGATCTGAATCTCACTCAAGAACTCATCACCACCACGCCCAACGTCGACGGGCTGGTCTCGTTCCGTCTGCTGCTCCGCAACGAGGGCGACGACACCGCCACCAACATCGTCGTCACCGACACGCTGCCTGCGGGCATCAGTTACCGATCCAACCAAGCCGCTGCGGGAACGGCGTTCAACCCGACCGGCGGTTTGTGGACGATCGGATCGCTCGCCCCCGGCGGGACCGCGTCGCTCGTCATCACCGGGTTGTTGACCACCGGCGAGCCCCAAACCAACACCGCCGAAGTCACCGCCGTCGATCAATTCGATGCCGACAGCACACCCAACAACAACATCGCCGGTGAAGACGACCAAGCCTCGGCGATCGTCACGGCGTCACAAATCAATCTCTCGTTGAGCAAAACCGTTTCGCCGAACCGGCCCAACGTCGGCGAGTCGGTCGCCTTCACGCTCATCCTGACGAACTCCGGCATCAACGACGCGACCAACATCGTCGTCCAAGACCGATTGCCCACCGGGTTCGCCGCCACCGGCACCGGACCCGGCGGCAGTTCGTTCAACCCGGCCACCGCGCAGTGGGTGATCCAGGTACTCGCCGCCGGCCAATCGACGACGCTGACGCTCAACAGCACCGTCCCCCGAGCGGGCAGTTTCTCCAACGTCGCCGAAGTCATCGCGGCCGACCAGTTCGACATCAACAGCACCCCGGCCAACAACCTGCCCCTCGAAGACGATCAAGACTCAGCCGATTTCCAAACGCCGGCCGCGGATTTATCGATCGAAAAAACCGTCGTCGGCCAAGTCGCCAGCATCGGCGACAACGTCAACTTCACCATCACACTCAACAACGCCGGCCCCGATCCGGCGACCAATGTCCGCGTTCGTGAAATCCTGCCCGCCGGACTCGTCTATCAAACCGACGCCACCACGCTCGGCGATTACGACCCCCAGACCGGAATCTGGACCCTGCCGAACCTGCCCGTCACGACGCCGGGTTCCACCCCTGTGACGTTGACCCTGACTGCCGCCGTCACCACCGCCGGCACCAAAACCAACGTCGCCGAAATTATCGCCGCCGATCAATCCGATCCCGACAGCACCCCGGGCAACGGTTCCGCAGCCGCCGCCGGACAGGAGGACGATATCGACTCGGTCATGATCACCCCCGTGACGATCGATTTGGAACTGGAAAAAACGGTCTCGCAGCCGCGTCCCATCCCCGGCCAATCCTTTGCCTACAACCTCACCGTTCGCAACACGAGCACCGACAACGCCAGCGGCGTCGTCGTCACCGACCCGATCCCCGAGGGATTGATTTTTCAAACCGCCACCGACGGTGAAGCGTTCAACTCCAACGGCGGCGTGTGGATCGTCGGCGACGTGCTCGCGGGCGCATCACGCACGATCGCGATCAACGTCCTCCTCGATCCGGCCCGACAAAACCCGCTGGCCGCGATCAGCAACATCGCGCAAATCACCGCCGCCGACCAGTTCGACAACGACAGCACGCCGGGCAACAACCTCTCCACCGAAGACGACCAAGACAGCGTCTCGATCACCCCCGCCCGCGCCGACCTCTCGCTCGTCAAGACGGCGCTCAATCCCAACGCCGATGTCGGGGAAGAAATCTCCTTCACGATTACCGTCCGCAACGACGGTCCCGATCCCTCGGGCAGCTTCGTCGTCGCCGATCCCATCCCCGCTCGCGCCTCGTTCGTTCGCGCCGAAACACCGACCGGCACGACCTACGATCCCGGCAACCAACAGTGGACCGTCGACAGTCTCACGAGCGGACAAACCCGCACGCTGACGCTAGTCCTCCGCAGTACCGCCAGCGGCTCGATCAACAATGTCGCCCAAATTATCTCCGCGTCCCTGCCCGATCCCGACAGCACGCCGGGCAACGGTGTCGCCGCCGAAGACGACCAAGACGACGCCTCGGTCGATGCCGAGCAAATCGACTTATCACTCTCCAAACAAGTCGATATAACCACGCCGCGCACCGGAGAAACGTTCCGCTATACCATCACCGTCACGAACTCCGGTCCCGACACCGCGACCAACATCGTTGTCGGTGAAACGCTGCCCGAAACGATCACGCTCGTCGCCAACGATCCCGAAACCGGTTCCTTCGTCACCTCGAATCGTCGCTGGACGATCCCCTCGCTCGCCCCGAACACTTCGACCCGATTGTTCCTTGACGCCCGCATCGCCGCTTCGGCGATCAACGATCTGACGCCGGGCGATCCCGTCAACACAGGACTCGTCAACACCGCCGAAATTCTCTCGGTTGACCAATCCGACGTCGATAGCACCCCGGGCAACAACCTCGACGGCGAAGACGACCAAGACTCCGCCAGCGTGCGTGTTTTGATCGCCGACGTCTCGGTCGAAAAGAACACACTCACGCCCGCTCCCAACGCTGGCGACACCGCTCGCTTCGAAGTCATCGTTCGCAACGACGGTCCCGACGCGGCCACCAACCTCGTCGTGCGCGATTTACTTCCCGCTGGTTTGACCTACCGCTCGGACAGCCAAAGTGACGCGGCGAGCGATTACGCTCCAACCACCGGTTTGTGGACGATCCCCTCGCTCGCCGCCGGCCAATCCGTGCGTCTGCAAATCAACGCCGACGTCTCCACCTCGGGCACGTTCACTAACACTGCCGAACTGATCGCGCTCGATCAAGACGACCCCGACTCACGACCCGACAACAATCTCGCCAGCGAAGACGATCAATCCAGCGACTCGTTGACGACGCCCGTCATCGACCTCGCGATCACGCAAACCGCCGCCCCCGAGCGGCCCACCGTCGGCGGCGAGACCACGTTCACGCTCACGCTCACCAACACCGGTCCCAGCGACGCCACCGAAGTCCGCGTCCGCGACACGCTGCCCGAAAACTTCCGGTTCCTCGATTCGAATCCGCCCGCGATCTTCAACGCCATTACCGGCATTTGGAACATCGACACGCTCGCCTCGGGAGCCACCACGCAACTGGAAATTCGCGGCACCGTGCTCTCCGCCATCGCCATGACCAACGGCGCCGAAGTCGTCGCCGCCGCCCAATTCGATCGTGACAGCACACCCGACAACGGTTTTGACAACAACGAAGACGACCAGGCGAGCATCGTCGTCACTCCCGCCAGCGCCGACCTCTCCCTCACCAAGACCGTTTCCTCACCCGAACCCAATGTCGGTTCCGACGTCACGTTCACACTCACCGTCCGCAACGACGGCCCCGACACGGCCGAGAACATCGAAGTCCTCGATTCGCTGCCCCAAGGCCTGTCCAACCTCCGCGGCACCACGCCCGCTGGGATTTTCAACGTCGACGATTCCGTTTGGCGGATTCCGGAACTGCGTTCGGGAACCTCCGTCACACTGACGCTGATCGCCACGATCGATTTCGACGCCAACAACAATCCCTTGCCGATCGTCCGCACCAACTACGCCGAGATCATCGCCTCGTCCCAGTTCGATCCCGACAGCACGCCGAACAACAATAGCGGCAACAACAACGATAACGACGAAGACGATGACGCGTCCGTCGAGTTCACACCGCAACTCATCGACCTCGCCCTCACCAAAACGCTCGACCGACCCCGCGTCAACGTCGGCGAAACGATCGAGTACCGCGTGACGGTTTCCAACGACGGACCGAGTGACGCCGACAACGTTGTCATCGAAGATCGCTTGCCCACCGGACTCACGTTCGTTTCCTCCACACCGGACATCGGGAGCGCCTACAGCCAACCAACCGGGCGTTGGACGATCCCGTTGATCCCCGCCGGCGAGTCACGCGAACTCGTCCTGCGAGCCACCGTCGCGCCCAACGCCAACAACATCGACACGATTCTCAGCGAAGGCATTCTTAACATCGCCGAAGTCATCGCCGCCGATCAACCCGACCGCGACAGCACACCCAACAACGGCGACACGACCGGCGAAGACGATTACGCAACCGCCGCGTTAACGATCGCACGAGCGGATTTATCGCTCGACAAATCTGTCGACGTGACCGAGCCTGATCAAGGCGACACGGTCACGTTCCTCGTCAACGTCAACAACGAAGGCCCCGACACCGCCACGAACATTGTCGTCCGCGACGTGTTGCCGATCGGACTCACCGACGTGCAAGTCACCACCGCCTCGGGCGCCTACAACGCGGCCACCGGACGATGGACGATCGAATCCCTGCCCACCGGCAGCACCGCGACACTCCAAATCCAAGCCCGTGTGGTCACGTCCGACGTGATCACCAACACCGCCGAGATCGTCGCCGTGGATCAATTCGATCCCGACAGTGTCCCCGACAACGGGCTCGTCGGTGAAGACGATCTTGGCGCCGCGACCGTCACCCCACGCGTCGTCGACGTCAGCGTCACGGCGGAACTCGCGCCCACGCAAGCCAACACCGGCGACACCGTGCAGCTCGTCGTTACCGTCCGCAACGGCGACCCGATCCTCCGCACGCTTAGTACCTTAAGCACCCGGATCACACCGCTCGCATCGACCACCCCACGCCTAATCAGTGACGCGACCGGCGTGGTCGTCGGCATCCCGATTCCCGCCGGACTGACGCTACTCGGGACCGATCCCACGGGCGTTTACGCCCCCGTCACCGGACGTTGGAACGTCGGCGGACTCGCCGCCGGCACGTCGCAGCAACTCACGTTATCCTTCCTCGTCGACAGTCCCGCGGTCAGAACATTCGAGATCGAAGTCCTCGAGACCAACGAGTTCGACCTCGACAGCACCGTGGACAACAACGTCGCCACCGAAGACGACCAAACCGCCGTCACCCTGTTCCCACCCCGCGTTATCTCCGTACGATTGTTCCTCAGTCGCTGAGTCCGTAGTGCAGGCTGTCAGCCTGCACGCAACCCCTTCCCACCCCGCGGCCGCGAAACGCCCGCAGCTCGATGCCTGCTGATTGAATCGTTTTCACGAGAGTAATGTGGCAATACAAGCCGCCTGTCGGTCAACAGCGTTGATGGCATTGATCAGCGAAGCGCTTCGATCATCACGCAGGCAAGAACCGTTCCGCTTTGCTGATCGCCACTAACGGGTAGAGATGCGTCCGGCACTTCCCGTCATCGCACTTCACCAACGCCGCGACAGACATGCTCGAAACAAACTGGTTCATCCAACGGAAGCGTGCGCCGACCCCAGAATCGAGGTTTTTCAAGGCATGTCTCCAGTGTCCAATGATTTGATGAAAAATCGTCCTCGGCGAACTCGGTGAGGGTGAACGGCTCGCTCGACTTCCAGGGATTGTCCGCTTCCGCGACATTCCACGTCGCATCCTCGGGGATGGAAACGTTCTTGTCGCGCGCGTCGACGTCACGGTAGATCGCCTTGGCATGCACCATCATCGAACGGCGCATGCGGTAGGCGTGACGCAACATCGTTTCGAAGGCGGACTGACGTTCCACTCCCTCGACGATCCAATAGCGATGAAACAGATCGACGTAGCGGGTATACAGGACGAGGTCGTTGTGCCGGGCCGCAATCTGTTGTCGCTGCTCGGGCGAGCGACGTTGTTGCGTCGTCTGCTCGTTGTCGGCCTCCTGATTGATGAGGCGATGCCCCTCGTCGAGGGAACGGAACATCCGTCCGACCTGATCGTCGAACACCAGATGAGCGTGCGATCCGTCCAACTGCCGAGAGAACTCTCGCATCGGTTCTTCGGCCGGACCGAAGCAGCGTGAAAGGAAGTCGTCGGTCAGGGCGTCCACGTTTTTGGCTTCGTCGATATCCCAGAGCAGTCTCGCGGCAAGGTAATAGCCCAGTTCATTGGGTCCCCAGTTGTCGCTCGATTCGGCTGACAGGAAGCGCGCTCCGCGAGCGTGGAACTCGGGGATCGTACGACTCAGGTACGCGAGGTTGCCGCCGCGCGACCTCGCGGGGAGATCGCGGGGAGATCGCGATCCCAGGTATTGACGGCGTAGTGTTCGCGAATGCCGAGCGACGCGTTTTGTTTCGACCATTCGGCGAGGAGATCTTCTACCTTGGGACCCTCCTTGATGAACGATGTTGCGACGCTGACGACCACCTGCGGATCGACCGTCGCGATTGGCGGCGGGGAGTGGTAGTTGTAGGCATAGAGACCGACGAGCTTACCGGGATGCTGACGATTGATGGCGAGCGCGACTTCGTTGGCGTGCGTGATCGCCTGATCGCTCACCGAGCCGAGCTTGGCACACTGCTCGCATTGACACCAGCCGCCGCCGTCGCTGGGGTCCATCGAGACACTGTCGAGCGTGGGGTCACTGGCGCATTTCCGCAGAGCCGATTGCACAAACAGATCACGAACCGCCTGCTTCGCCAGACACGGTTTCGTATTGCTGACCGGCTGCCGCTTTCCCTCCAACAACGGCCAGTAGTCGGGATGTTCCTCGAACTGCTGACGCGACTCCCGCACGACCCGATCGTAGGCGTGCATCGCGATTCGAATTCGCCCTCCCAACTGCGGACGAATTGGTGAAGCAGTCGATCAGCTTGCGATTTCGAGAGTTTGAGCGGCTGGAAGAAGCACCGAACCGCACACGCTTTGTCCATTGATAAGCCAAGGCAGTACACTTGCTACGCCAGTAAACCTAAGAATCCATGGCAATGACGATTTCGATGCCGAACTCACTTCGCCTCAGAACACCGGGGAGCTTGCCGAAATTGATTTCGGAATCGGTAGACATCGCAGGCGATCAGGACTGCCTTGCCCTCTTCGGGTCGGCAAGCAACACGAGTATGCGAGAAGCTACACAGGTCGCGATCGCTGATGGATGGGCATGGAAAATCTTATCGAACTCATCGTTGTACTGGTTGACCTTGATCCAGCGATGGCAGACGCTCCCATTGATTGAAGTCGTGGAAGGCGGTCTGCCCGCCATCGGGCGATTGCAAGATCAGCAGCCTGCGGTCGCTATCATGCACGAGCCGAGAGCGGGCGGTGTAGCTGCCGCTGGCGTCGAGATCGAAGAACAGGTGGTTGCCGGGACCGCGTCGCACGGTGAGCGAGCTGTCGCCGTTTTCGAGTAACGAGGGCAACGAGGTGAGAATCCAACCGGCACCCATGTCTTCGTCGTGATGGAGGGAGCGGTTGCTAAAGCGTCGTCGGAACCGGCTGAGAATCCCTCTGCCGCTCGCCTGGACGTCGTCGAAAGCGAGCTGGATTTCGCCGTTGAAGTAAGGAATCGGTCCTTCACTGGTTTCGCCTGCTGGCGGACAGCAAGTCCCGGTCGTGCGACCTGACGGGGTGCAGGTCGGGGCGGCAGCGGAGTTGTCACTCTCGGATTCGTCACAGGGTTTTTTCGGATCGATATCGGGACCACCGGATGAGGAGAACGAGCTGCCACCACCGCCTGCGCCCTCGCGGGCGAGCATAATGGTGGCGGGGAGGAAGTCGGACATTGAGAGGGCAAGGCGGATGGTCATGATTTTCAAAACTCCAAGGAAAGAGTGATCGCGTGAGCGATCCGAAAGTGAAGGCAAAGTTGGTCCTTCACGTCTCTCTTTCCACCGGGCCAACCTTGTTTGACATCGAATTTGAAAAAGAATTTTCAGTATGGATGCATTGGGCAAGGAAGGCGACGAGCTTGGTTGACCGCTGCGAACGGGCCGCTGCGAACGGGCCGCTGCGACCAGCAGGCGAGGTATTGCGTCGATGGGGTAAACACACCGTCGCAATTAATTCGGCGGAGCCACGTAGCAGCGTCTCTCTGAGACGCTGGAAATGGCGAGTCTTAGAGAGACTCGCCTACGTGAGGTTCCACCGATGGGGTATCAACGCCATCGACAATCACGAAGTGACATGGACCGCGAAAACCACAGGAGTCGTAAATAAGCGACAGTGAAACAATAAGACGCGCTGAATGGTAGTTGACGAGGCTACGCCAGTTATTGATTCGCTGTCGCTAATCATCTCGAACGTCCGTTTTGTCGGCTAGTGATCGGCTCAGAGATTGATCAACAAGCGTGCGATGATCACGCAGTAGCGCTGAATTTTGATTTCGTTTTGGCTGGCGATGGTCAGGTGGGAGCATCCCAGACTTATCCCAACCAGGCCCAGAAAACAAAAATCACGGCTAGCAGCGTCCATGCGGTCCATTTCCAGATCGCAGGTAGCGAGGTTCCGGATCCGCCGCTGGTTCCGGAGGCGTCGGGGAACTCACGTTCGATGAACTCGTCGTAGTCGTCGTCGTCCCACTCGTCATCATCACTCCATTCGTCACGGTCGTCGAAATCGCCGCGATTGTCGTCGTATTGGGTCGTCATGGGCGTTCGTTGGTGTCGTTTGGCGTCTTTTTGGGAAAAACAATGGCAAATCTGAAACGAGAATGCCCCCCGCCGGGGTGATGCCATCGGGGCCGACGTCGATTATTCTATCGTCACGGCCACACCAAGGCAGGCTGCTTTTCCACTAAACTAATCGAACCGCGTGGTTGACGATCCACCACGCGAGTTTCCTAAACTCTCCCGAAGGTACCCCGATGAAATACTTGTCCGAGCGCTTGAGTGATTTGTTGCCGGGATGGGGCATCGGCTCCCTCTTTCTGATCTTGGCGATCGGAATCGTCCTAAGCGGTTCGGTGATGAGCGGTTCGGCGATGGCTCAAGACGAAGAGATGGCCGAATTCGGGGACGATCCGGCCCCCGAGCCTGCCGTGGAACAGCCAGCCGGCGGTGCCGGCGACAACGAAGCCGATGAGGGCGGGGAAGGTGACGCCGATGCGGAGAAAGACCAGTCGTTGCTAGGATGGTTCTTTGAGGCTCTCGGTCCGACGTACGTGATCGTCTTTCTGGCGTTGTCGGTCACGCTCGTTTCCCTGTTCGTGATGAACGTCTTGGCGGCTCGGCGAGATACGCTGTGCCCGCTCGACCTCGTCGAAGAATTCGGACAACGCCTCGACGAGAACGACAATCAGGGTGCCTACGATTTGGCTAAGAGCGATGAATCAGTGCTCGGCCAAGTTCTCGCAGCCGGGCTGTCAAAAATTTCGCGGGGTTACCCCAAGGCGCTCGAGGGCATGCAAGAGGTCGGCGAAGAGGAGAGCATGAAACTCGAGCACCGGCTCAGCTACATGGCGCTGATCGGCAACCTCGCGCCGATGATCGGATTGTTCGGCACGGTGCAAGGAATGATCTCGTCGTTCCAGGTTATCGCCAAAGGCGGCGCGACGCCGAAGCCGGCCGACCTCGCCGCCGGTATTTCGACGGCGTTGTTCACCACGCTCGTAGGATTGTTCATCGCCATCCCTGCGATCGCGGCCTACAATATTCTGCGCAACCGGGTTGCCCGGTTGTTGCTCGAAGTCGGTGTCGAGAGTGAGAACCTGATGAGCCGTTTCGAGGACTCATCGCCGAAGGCCGGAGGCAAATGAGATGCGAGTCAAACGGAAACCCGTCGACATGGCCGAAGGCGACATGACGCCGATGATCGACATGACGTTTCAATTGATCGCGTTCTTCATGGTGTTGATCAATTTCGCTCAAACCGAAGCGAACGATCATGTGGTGCTGCCCAACAGCAAACTCGTCAAACCGCCCGAAACGGCACTCGTCTTCCCGATCGTATTGCACGTGGCCGCCGACGGTCGAATTTACCTCGGGGGCGATGATTACACCGCCGACACGCTCAGGATCGGGCTGGACCGAGAACTCGCCGTGATCCGGGGCGAAGGCAAATCCGCTGGCGATGCCAACGTCGTCATCCGTGGCCATAAGGATTGCGCCGCCGGTGAAATTCAAGAGGTCGTGCGGGCGTGCCAGGATTCCAAACTCGTTAACTTTGCCCTACGAGTGAAAGAGGATCGAAGATGAAAATTCGAAACAAGCAAGACGCCGAGAAGAACGAACTCAACATGACGAGCATGATCGATATCGTGTTCCTGCTGTTGATTTTCTTTGTCATGACGTTCAAAATCGTCGAACTCGAAGGCGACTTCAGTGTGAAGATGCCATTGGCGGGTTCGTCCAACGCGACGATCGATCCGACGGAACTACCGATGACGTTGCGACTGCGGAGCGACGACACCGGCAACCTCGCGGGGATGGAACTCAACGACATCCAAATGGGCAACGGTCCCGATGCGTTCGACAAACTGCGAGGTACGATCGTCGGCCAAATCGGTTCGTCCGCCCCGGTGCCGGAGGAAGCGGGCGCCGGACCGGAGGTCGAAATCGATACCGATTACAATCTGCGATACGAGTACGTGATCCGGGCGATCACCGCCGTCAGCGGTTACAAGGAAGGCGATCAGGTGGTCAAGTTGATCGAAAAAATTAAGTTCGCCAAACCGCGCCGGTAGGCAGAAATTGATTCTCTTACTCGATAATTACGATTCCTTCGTTCACAACGTCGCTCGCTATCTCCGGCTCGCCGGGAAAGCGACGCGGGTGATCCGCAGCGACGCGATCACGGCGGCCCAGTGCTACCAATTGCAACCCGAAGCGATCATCTTATCGCCTGGACCTCATGGACCGTCCGACGCCGGTTGCTGCATGGAGGTCGTTAACGATTTGGCCGGTGACATCCCGATCCTGGGAATTTGTCTCGGACATCAAGCGATCGCGGCTGCCTACGGGGGTGATATTTTCGTCGCACCCCCGGCGCACGCGATCGCGTCGGAAATCGTTCACGACAACACCGGCGTGTTCGCGAGTCTACCACGTGCAATGAAAGTCGGACGTTATCATTCGTTATGCGTCAATCCGGACTCGTTGCCAGCGTCGCTCGAAGTCACGGCGTGGACAGCCGACAGTACATCAGGGGCGAAACACGACGCGTCGTTGGTCATGGGGATTTCAGATCACGCACGATGCGTGCATGGCGTGCAGTTCCATCCCGAGAGTTTGCTCACCGAGTTCGGTCACGAATTGTTTCGAAACTTTTTCATGATGGTCGATCGACACCACGCCCGAGCCAGACAGATCCTCGGTGCAACCGCTGGTAGCGGGCGACCGGTGGTGTGGATGTCGCAATCGGGAAATCTCAGCATGATGAAACGCAATAGCGGACAATCCGACGGCGTCTCGTTTTCCGAGGAAAGCCCGTCATCCGAAGAAAGCCCGTTATCCGAAGAAAGCCCGTTATCCGATAAGGCCACCCATCGCACCGGACCTGTTCCCACCGTGTCGATCGCGGCACCCCGTCGGTTGCGTGCCGAGCGAGAGAACCTTGCAGTGACTCCGCCGAAAAAGAGGACACTCCGATGATCTTAGAATCGGTGGTCACGACCGTTGATCTCGAAGGGCATGTCAACATCGCGCCGATGGGCCCGATCGTGCAACCGCCGACGGGCGAGCAACGATGGCCGACGTTCCTCCTACGTCCTTACGAGGGTTCGCAAACGTGTCGCAATTTATTGGCGACCGGCAAGGCCGTCATCCACGTCACCGACGACGCGTTGTTGATCGCTCGCGCGGCGGTCGGCCGCATCGATTCACAAGGGTTGGTTTGCCCCGCCGAGAACGCGAGCGAGGATCATGTTCGGTTGATCGATTGCCATCGTTGGTTCGCGATCGAGATCAATGAGTATGGCGGCACACCACCGCGACACGAACTGGTCGCGAATTGCGTCGCCGAGGGTCTCGTGCGACCGTTTTTCGGATTCAACCGGGCCAAGCACGCCGTCATCGAAGCGGCGATCCTTGCCACTCGCATCGGTTTGATCGACGCGTCCGAAATTCGCGAACAGATGCGGCACTTGGCGACGCCGGTCGAAAAGACAGCAGGTCCGAACGAACGTGAGGCGTTTGAGCTGCTCCGCGTGTTCGTCAACGATCGACTCGCCGCCGAGGCTGAGAGTTCGAAATGAGTCAGACCGTTCGGATCACCACCGGTGCCCGATTGCATTTCGGGTTGCTCGACATCGCCGCCCCGTTCGGTGGTTGCGGGGTGATGATTGATCGGCCTGGCACGACCGTCGAAGTGGTGGAATCATCTCAGTTCGAGTTCGTCCAAGATGACGGTTCGGTCGATCATCGCGAGCGAACGTGGGGGATCGCGCGGCGCCTCGCGGCAGGTCTCGGTCTCGACGATGACCTGCCTGCGGTACGTGTTCGTATCGTGCAATCGGCGCCGCCGCACACCGGGTTGGGCAGCGGCACTCAGTTATCACTGGCGATCTCCGAAGCGATGCTGCGGGTGATCCAGCCCGACGTTTGGGACTCGACTTCGGAGCCGATCGCGTTGCTTCATCAGCGAGAGATGTGGTTTGCGGCGGCGGACCGGGGACGACGATCAGCGGTGGGAACGCATGGCTATCTCGCCGGTGGTTTCATTGCCGAGGGACTCGCGCCAAGTGATCCAAATTCAGCTCTCAACGCCATCGACACGCGGTTCGAATTGCCGGGTTCATGGCGGGTTGCGATTCTGGTTCCTGCAGCGGATGCGGCCGTGAAACAAGCAGTCTCGGGCGACCAGGAGCACGCCAATTTCGCCGCCTTGCCGCCGGTTTCCACCGCGCGCCGTGCAACGCTTGCCAGTCTGCTGATGGAATCGCTGATTCCCGCGATCGAGCACGCCGATTTCCTCGCCTTCTGCGACGCGGTGACCCACTACAATCGGTCCAGCGGTGAGTTGTTCGCGGGCGTTCAAGGCGGTGCGTACAACGGTGAGACCACGACTCGCTTAATCAAACGATTGATCGATGCGGGGAATACCGGCGTCGGTCAAAGTAGTTGGGGGCCGGGCGTGTTTGTTTGGCATCCCAACGTCGACGCCGCCGATGCGTTCCAAAGAGAATGGGGTCGCGACGGGTTCCATGTGATCGTCACCCAACCGAAACCAAACGGACGGCTCGTCGAGACAGTGTAGGTTGTAGGACCGTTGTCCCAGTTGTCCCTGACCAACCGACAGCGAGACCACAAAACACGCGTTGAACCGTAGCGGAAGTCGTCAAGACTTTCGTTTTCAGGTCTGATCGAAACCCTTGACGAGTTCCGCTACGCTCATGATTGATTTGCTGTCACCAAGCACGTCGCCACAATTGATTCGGTGGAACCACGTAGCAGCGTCTCTCTGAGACGCTGGGAATTGCGAGTCTCCGAGAGACTCGCCTACGTGAAGGTTTAACGATGATGGATCGAGCACGAACCCGATTCACAGGCATCGGGTGTGCCGAAGAATTTCTTCGAGACCCAGTACCGATTTCTCGCAATCATCCGGTACATCCGGCGCCACAATCCGGCCGTTCCCGGAATGTGCATCAGCGGAGCGAGAATCCACATCAACGGCATTCGCCGCGACAGATACCGGATCGCATCGGAACCACCGTGTTGATTGCCATCGGTATCGATCACGTACATTTGAGCCATCAAGTCATCGTGGCTGAGGTTGGCGTAACGCTGTGTCACACGGGCGTCGTGCAACGAAAGAAACGCCAACCGCCCACGCCCGAAATCGATTTGATGCAATCGCTTAGCCGCCATCTCACACGCGTTGCACAAACCGTCGTACACCACCACATCACGATCCGGAAATTCATCCGGATCGGGCAGCGAGACGGCGACGGGTTCGGCGTTCGTGTTTATTGACATGGGATGATTTTCGAGAAGGCGAGTCGTCTATTAGTTGGAAGTAAGCCGGATGAGGGAGGTCATGCAAGAACGGCGCCTATCCGGCAAGACTGTTCTCCCTCGGCCACGCTAGACGCGACGTCGCAGCGGATTCATTTGCGTCCGAGAGAAAAACGGCTTCAGGCTGGAAAGCCTAGCAGACTACCTTACCGTAGAAACCCGGAAATTTTAACCAAGGTCATCGTTTCGATCTGAGCGAAGGATCGCCGCCACGATTACGTCGAGAAAACGTGTGCGGCGATTCTTGTGACGCATCACGAATGGCATCCGCTGTTAAAAAACATCGTTCCCTCGTTAGGGTATGATTCGAGCCTGCGTGAATCACCCTCACTCCCTTAGGAAATTACGAACATGCGAGAACTACTGACCGCCAAAATTTCACAGGCACAGCGATCGGTGCTCGAGCAAACGACGGTCGACAACCATTCACCGGGTCCGCTTTTAGCAAACATCAACACCTTGATCGACGCGATCGGAGCAGGCATGCAGACGACGAGTGCCTATTTCGCGTTGCCGCAGCGGGTACTTAAGGAGTTGAACGATTCGCTCGTCGAGCCGTTGCCGCATCAATTGAAGCGTCCCCAACTGCGTTCGTTTCCAACTCTGATGGGATTGTTCGTCTTGCTGCGAGGCACCGGGCTGGCCGTCGGCGAGACAAAACCCAAACGAGTCGTTCTCATCGACCCCGCGATGAAGGAGCAATGGCAAGCACTCAATCCGACGGAGCAGTATTTTGCACTGATGGCCTCTTGGTTTTACGAATCTTCTTTGGATTGCGTCGGCATTCAAAGTGGGGGGGTAGCTGGGATGCTCCGCGAAACACGCGATGCCTATTTCCGACTCGACGATCGCATCACCCGCCCCACTAGCGACCGTTTCGGAATGCGTACCGAACCGTCGGTGGCAAACGCCTTGCTACATCAATTCGGCTGGATTCGACTGACTCATGACACGAAAGCCCAACCGGGGAAAGCCGCGAATGTTTGTGAGGTTGTGCGGTCACCCTTGGGCGACGCAATGTTTGTTGTGAATTGTCAGTTTGGGGCGTTCGAGGACGAGAACGAACCAACGATGCAAACGAAGATGCAAAAGTACTTCCCTGATTGGAAGCAAGTTCTCACACAACCGACTGCGGAGTGTCGCCAGGGGGCTCACACTTTCAAAGTGTCGTTGGGGAAAATTTGGCGACGAATCGTTGCTCCGACCGACGCCAACCTCGAACAACTTGCCGATGCGATTCTCCACGCGTACCAATTCAACCACGAACATCTGTACGAATTCGAACTGCGAGACACTCGTGGCCGCTCCCTCAGTGTAGCCGGACCGCATATCCGAGAAGCCGAGCACTTCGCCGACGAAATGCGAGTCGGCGACGTGCCACTGTCGATCGGTGATTCGATGGTTTTCCACTACGACTTCGGCGATGACTGGCGCTTCAACGTCACGCTCGAATCGATCGACGAGTCTGACACTGGCAAAACCAAAACGCTAAAAGTGACTGCGGAATCTGGCACCGCACCCACGCAATACGACCAAGGTGATTGGTAACCTACCGTTTCGCGTCTGACCTCTCCCTACGCTTGTTATTGATTCTCCGGTAACGAGGGACGGAGTCGGCTACGGATGGTTTCGAGTTGCTGTTGCATCTCAGCTTCTTTTCCCCGGTTCACGGGATGGTAATACTCACGATCGACGCCGAGGTAGTCGAGATCCGCGATGCCGTCGGATTCGTTGTGGGCAGAACGATAGCCTTCCCCATGGCCGAGTTTTTCCGACGCAGCGTAATGCGTACACCGAAGCATTTTGGGGACCGGGATCACGTGCTGGTCACGGACGTCTTTGCGGGCCAATCCGATCGCGGTCGTCGCTGCGTTACTCTTGGGAGCGAGTGCGAGGTAGGCGACCGTTTGACTGAGCGTGAGTTGGGCTTCGGGCAGTCCGATCATCTCGCACGCCTGCATCGCCGAGACCGCCAGTGGCAAGGCGTGCGGATCGGCGTTGCCCACGTCTTCACTGGCGAGAATCACCAACCGGCGACAGAGATACCGAATGTCCTCGCCGCCTTCGAGCATTCGGGCGAGCCAGTAGATCGCGGCATCGGCGTCGCTGCCGCGGATGCTTTTGATCAACGCGCTGGACAGGTTGTAGTGATCGTCACCGGTGCCGTCGTAGCCGCCGGTGCGGTTGGTGAGCGATTCCATCGCGATGTCCCGATCGACTCGCCGCGTGTTCTCGGTGACACTTTCGACGGCTACTTCGAGAGCGGCGAGTGCCCGCCGCGCGTCACCGTCGGTCGCGACGGAGAGGAACTCGATCGCCTCGTCGGTAACCTCGACATTTCGCGACGCGAGGCCGCGGTCGTGATCGCTCATCGCTCGACGTAACAGGTCCGCCATTTGTTCGTTCGGCAAAGGTTCGAGGGCGAACAATTGGCTGCGACTGATCAACGCACCGTTGACGGCGAAGTGCGGGTTGCTCGTCGTGGCTCCGATCAACGAGATCACGCCCGCTTCGACATCGGCGAGCAATGCGTCCTGTTGTGATTTATTGAATCGATGAATCTCGTCGATGAACAGAATCGGACGCGGCTCGCCTGAGGCCACCGTGTCGTTGGCCGCTCGCAAGACTTCGCGGACCTCCTTCACACCGCTGCTGATCGCGTTGAGGCAAACGAGTTCGGATCGGGTCTCGGTCGCGATTAATTTTGCCAACGTGGTCTTGCCACACCCCGGCGGCCCGTGCAGGATGATCGATCCGATCCGTCCGCTGGCGATCAACCGTCGCAACAGTTTGCCGTCGCCTAGAATATGATGTTGGCCGACAAACTCAGCGAGGGTTTGCGGTCTCATGCGTGCGGCCAGCGGTTGGGCGGCGAACAAATGATCGGCTTCTTGTTGTGCAAACAAATCCATTGAATTCATCCGATTCACGAAATCAGCGAAAGAGAAATATGTGGGGTTATGTGGCGATCGGGATCGGTGTCGCGATGGCGGGGAAATTGTTTTGGATGATCGAGGATTGGGGACGCGATTGGACCACCAACCACGCCGAGTTATCGATCACGAACGACGACCCGTTATTGCATCCGATCGAGATCGATGCCGATGTGGTGGCCGTCGAGTCCCTGATCCGGGATTGGGTTCAGAGCGAATCGACATGGGAGATCGTTGCACCGGCTTCGGATTCGGAGACTCTCGCCGAAACGACCGCCGATGCGACCGAGCCGTTTAGTATGAAGCGTATCCATCTGACGCATAGGACCCCGGTATTTCGGTTCGTCGACGATGTGATGGTAAAGTTGACCCCGTTGGCCTCCGCATCCGGCGATCCGCCACGCACCCGCGTCGACGCGTCGAGCCGTTCGCGTGTCGGAAAAGGAGACCTCGGGCAGAATCCTCGCAACCTGAAAACACTCCGAGCGGGCATCGTGCCCGAGAGGTAAGCACATCGTCACATTTATTCGCTGGAACCACGTAGCAGCGTCTCTCTGAGACGCTGAAAATTGCGAGTCGCAGAGAGACTCGCCTACGCGAGGTTCTGCCGAACCTATTCCGCTGATGTGCCTAGCTGGACAGCGCCACTTTGTATTAGCAGTTTTGGCGTTAGCCACGGTTTTCGTGGGGAGAACCATGGCTAACGCCAAAACGGCTAATTAAATGCAAACCAAGCGATTTACGGGCAAACCCATACGAAGTAACTCTGTCCAGCGAGAAGTGGCATGATCTCCGAAGCTGGGGGGGGGCCATCGTCCACATCACCGGTGCAGCGATCCGCTGCGGAGTGGGCGATGTTGTCTGTCGGATGGTTGGCAACGATTGTCGTTACCATCTAGGTGACGCGATTGGCTCGCCGAAAACGGAACGAGCACCCCCCGCTGACTCACTCCAAAGAATCAACACCGCATGAATGCACTGCTCCCCCATGACGAACACAATCAAAAACTCGAAGCAAACGTTCATCCACCCCAGTGGACCAATCCAACACCGAGTCGCCCTTACCACTTGGTCATCATCGGTGCCGGAACTGCTGGCCTGGTGACGGCAGCCGGGGCGGCGGGACTGGGCGCACGCGTTGCGCTCGTTGAACGGGAGTTGATGGGTGGCGATTGCCTGAACGTCGGTTGCGTCCCCTCCAAAGGACTCATCGCTGCCGCTCGCGTTGCAGCAAACGCAAAAAAGGCGAGCGAATTCGGGATTGATGTCCCCAACGTCCATGTCGATTTCCCTGCGTTGATGCAGCGAATGAGAAGACTGCGTGCTGGCATCAGTGATAACGACTCAGCGAGTCGGTTTCGCGATCTTGGCGTGGATGTGTATTTCGGCCGAGCCAGTTTTCTCGATTCCAGCACGATCAACGTGGGTGGCACGGAACTCCGTTTCAAACGAGCGGTCATTGCCTCCGGTGCTCGCGCCGCAGCGCCGCCCATCGCGGGGTTGAGTGACGTCGAGTACCTGACCAACGAATCGGTGTTCTCGCTCACCGAATTACCGCGCCGGTTGGGCATCATCGGCGCGGGGCCGATCGGTTGTGAAATGGCGCAGTCGTTCGCGCAATTAGGCTCGAAGGTCTTCCTCGTCGAAACGGCGCACGGCATCCTGCCGCGAGAAGATCGTGAAGCCGCCGAAATCGTCCAACAGGAGATGGTCCGAAACGGTGTGAAATTGCTCTGCTGCGCTCGCGACCTCGTCGTCAAAGACGAAGGTGGCATTCGATTGACCGTCGAGTCCCATGGGCAGAGTTACGACGAACCCGTTGACCAATTGCTGGTGGCCGTTGGACGAGCACCGAACGTTGAAAATTTGAATCTGAAAGCCGTGGGTGTCGATTTTGATAACAAGGGTGTCCAGGTCAACGACAACCTCCAGACCACCCATCCGCGCATTTACGCTGCGGGCGACGTCTGCTCAAAGTACCAGTTCACGCACGCGGCCGACTTCATGGCTCGGATCGTGATTCAGAACGCTTTGTTTGCAGTCGGCCCGTTCGGTAAGAAAAAGATGAGCGACTTGGTGATCCCATGGGCGACCTACACATCGCCCGAGGTTGCCCATGTTGGCATTTACGAGCACGAAGCGAAGCAAGCAGGAATCGAAATCGACACCTACGTGCAGCACTTCAGCGACATCGATCGAGCCATCCTCGAAGGCCAAGACGAAGGCTTCGTCAAGATTCACACCAAGAAAGGGACTGACACGATCCTCGGCGCGACGATCGTTGCCGAGAACGCGGGTGACATGATTTCCGAGATCACGGTCGCCATGACCGGAGGACTCGGACTTGGAAAGATTGGGAGCGCCATTCACCCGTACCCAACTCAAGCCGAAGCGATCCGCAAGCTGGGCGACCAGTTCAGCCGCACCAAGCTGACACCGCTGAGCAAGAAAATCCTCGGTCTGCTGCAACGAATCAACGTTGGAAGCTGAAGTTTCTGATCAGGGCTTTGCGAGCGTTGTGCTGCCAACAAACTGACGTTCGCACCAACGCGAACCTCATTTCCCGATACAAAATCGGCTGAAGACACGATCGAGCAGATCATCGGTGTAGACCTCTCCGGTGACGTCACCGACACGGGCGGCGGCCTCTCGAATTTCGGCGGCAACGAGTTCGTGTCCGACCGATTGCCGCGTCAATTCCACCGCAGTTTCGATCGCATCGACTGCTGCGATCAAGGCGCCGCGGCAACGGGCGGCGGTGCCCATGACGCTGCCGACTTCGGTCGCGTCGAGTCGTTCGGCGGCGACGGCAATCTCGGTACGCAGCGTGTCGACTCCGGTGCCCGTGAGCGCGCTAACGGTCAGAACCCGAGTGAATTCGGTTTGTCCATCGGCGAATCGTTGTATCGGAATCGAGGCATCCGCATTCAGATCGGACTTGGTTAACACCAACCAGTTTTCAACCGAGCGACGATGCGGGCTGCCGTCGGATTCGGGCGGACTGATTTCCGACGAATCGACGCACCACAAACAAACATCGGCACGCGAGGCCGCATCGGCTGCCTGCTGTTGAGCCTTGGATGACACCTCCGCATCGGGATCGCTCGCGGCCCGTTGTTCGATTCCGGCGGTGTCGGTGATGCGAACGCGATGACCATGGAATTCGCACTCCACCGAGATACTGTCTCGGGTCGTGCCGGCTTGCTCGGTCACGATCGCGGACTCGGTTTGCGACAACGCGTTGAGCAGGCAACTCTTGCCCGCGTTGGGGAGGCCACGCAAGACAATCTCCAGTGCCGATTGCGAAGCCGCACGTTCGTGCATTTGTTGACCGGTTTGCAACAGAATGTCTCGAATGATTCCCAAACGTTGTTGCAGATGCTCGTCGGAAATGAACTCGATGTCCTCATCAACAAAATCCAACCCGGCCTCGACGTCAGCGAGCAGATTGAGCAATTCACCGCGAGCGGATTGCAACGGACGCGAGAGGTTCCCGGCGAGTTGGGACAAGGCTTCGTTGAGCGTGCGAGCGTCCTCCGCATCGATCACACCGAGAACCGCTTCGGCCTGCGTCAGGTCGAGTCGTCCGGCGAGAAACGAACGCATCGTGAACTCGCCCGTGCGGGCCGCCCGAGCCCCCGACTCGATCAGTCGCTCGACCACCGCGTCGAGAATCGGCAGCGATCCGATCAGGTGCAACTCCGCCGAAGGTTGGCCGGTGTAGCTGCGTGTGTTCGGCCATAGCATCACGTCCAAGCCAATCGACCCGAGGGCACCGAGCTGTTTGAGTTCGGTCGAAAAACGCCGGGGACGACTGGAGACGGTGTCGTCCGCAATCAAACCGACTCGCGTGAGAATCGGCACCACCTCGCGGCCCGACATTCGCACGATGCCGCGGAGGGCGGGAGCCAGCGGCGAGGCAATCGCGACGATGGTGTCGTCCACTTCGAAAATACTCACTCGCCCCACAACCGCTTCAGCAGCGAATGTAAATCAGGATCATGCTCCCTTAACTCCGCACGCACGAACGGATAGAAATCGTTGCGATAAAAGAACGCTTCGGTGCCCTCGGCGAAATACTCTTTGTGATTGCCGATTCCATAATGACGAACCATTTCGCCGGTGTAGAGCATCACCTTTTCGTACTTGCCTGATTGTTTCGCCTGTTCATACACAGCGATGATCTCTGGGTGATCGAAGCTGAGGATTTGATCGTGGTACCCGTGGGCCAGTTCGTGCAAGATCACCGCCGGGTGTTTCAGCATCTGCTCTTTCGAAAGTAACTGAGAGGCTTGCGTGATGTGGACTTTCCTCGTCAACCGCTCGTCGTGGCCGTTGCCGATCAACCATCCGCGACTCGGGTGGTACTGCATCGCACGAAGGGTGGGATGTTCGCGTTCGATCCAGATTTCGATGGTTTGAAGTTGGGCGAGCGTTTTCGGAGTGACGAGAATGCGGATACGTTGCAGGTGGTTGGCCAGCATCGTGAGTGCACGTTCGCCGTCGGCTTTGTTTCCTGATTTGTTCTCGTTTCCTGATTTGTTCTCGTTTTCAGGTTCGGCTTCGGCTTCGGCTTTGTCTTCGTCTTTGTCTTCGGCTTCGGCTTTGTCTTCGTCGCTCGGTTCCAACAGCGACGGGTCCACATGGACGGTCCATCCTTCGATCTTTCGAATCACGGGATCGAATCGAACGCCGGCTTTCTCAGGTTTTGATTTGGCCGGTGGAACGACCGCCCAATCGACGGCCTGTCGCAGCAGTGATTGGAAGACGGGGTTGTCAAAATCCGTCGAGTGTCCGAGCGAGGTGTAGAAGGACTGCCCACCGTCGGCCCGCGTGAAGGTCCATGCGACTGGTTCGTCGGCGAGGTCGTCGGATCCACCGACCAGCAGCACGTTGGTATTTTCGGCCAGTGGCGAGGTTTTGTAAAGTGATCCGATTTGGGTCAGTGTCTTTTTTGCGATCCCTTTCATGATTGGATGGGAGCGAGCCGATTCAACGGCACGCACCGTCGTTGAAAGGTCGTTCGCATGGTGTCCGTTATAGTTGCCGCCGAAGACCTCGGCATCCAATTCGGGCCATTGGTCGTACCCGTCTAACGCCGGTTTGTTTCGCAAACTGAACGCGTGGCTAGCGGTACGAATTCCGATGACCGGTTTGCCTGATGCGATGAATTGCCGGATCACGTCGAGTTGCCGTGATGGCGGTGTTTTGCGCCGCACGCTGATTAGCAAGACGTCGGCATCGGCGATTTTGTCGAAGTTCAAAAATACGTTTTCGGTGTCCGGATCCTCCAGTACATATTCGACGTGGTAGTCATCGCTGAGGAAACGTTCCGCGAACACAGGCAAGGTTTCGGACGTTTGGTATTCCGTTTCGCCGATCATGATCACGACCGTCGGACGCTCGTCGGTGGATGCCGGCGGATCGTCGGCGTGAACCAGCGTGGAAATCGCGAAAGCGAATGAAGCTGCGACGAGGCAGAGGGTTCGTAGTGACATGGGCGGCAATGGAGGGCAGGAATATTTTTGCGTTGGGGAGAATCGCCACTTTGACCTATTCATAGGCGGTCGTTGCGTAGCTCGACTCTCTGAGTCGAGTATTGTTGCCCCCGTCGCGCCCGACTCGGAGAGTCAGGCTACGTACTTGTCACGCTCCACACCGATGCGCGGGCTTGAAAAGTTGCGAGTCGGGCTTGTTAATCACCAGGCTGCTTGTGCCGAAACGGCTCATGTTGTCTGGAGAACTTACCAACAGGAGCTTGGCATCAACCGAACGGATCGTTTTCCATCCCACCACTGAACGGATCGTTGCCACCGGACGGCGCGGCGAACGGGTCGCTGCCATCGGGTGCATCGAACGGGCTGGATGTGGCGGGAGCGTCGCCACCAGCGGTCGGTCCGCTGGTCTCTCCTGCGGTGGCATTCTCCATCGCGTCCTTGAGCATGTCTCTGGACTCGACCGTCGGGTCTTGATCCATGTCGTCGTTGAAGGGGTTATCGACGACGGATGCTGGCGGTGGTGTGACATTCCGCGTGCCTGCGGGAGCGGTTGGTGGTGCCCCCATCGCTGGATTAACCAATGCTGGATTAACCAATGCTGGATTAACCAATGCCGGGTTATCTGCTCCGGGAGCGGGGACGCCGAGTTCCCCGTAGCGGGCTCGCGATCGAGCTTGGTTGATCGCGAGGAATCGCAATCGGGCATTCTCTCGGATTCTCTCGATTTGCAATCGGGTCGACCCTTGGACTCGTGACAGCGAACGACCGACGCTGTTGCCGAACGCACCTTGGGCCTCGATTTCGGCCCCGAGTTCAAAGTCGGCTTGGGATTCGTCACTACGACCACTCGCTGCGGTCGCCAGGCCCCGAAAATAGTAGGCCCGAGGATCACGGAAACCGTTGTCGATCGCCATGCCCAACCACTGAGCCGATTGGTCATATTGCCCAGCGTGGTAGGCGTGGACGCCCCGACCGTAGATTTCGGACAACACGGCCGATTGGGCGAAACACGACGAGGAGGTCACCGAAGCGATTGCCGTGAAGATCAATCCGACAAACCGATGGTGCTTCGAAGAAGGGCGAATTTTCATCGCAAACAGAATCCTGTGAGGGGCAAAAACACGAATCGTCCGTCGCAGAGAAATCGCAGAGAAATCGCAGAGAACGAAGAGGTCGCGAAGGGAAAAGCCTAGAAGTGTAGCTTAACCGTCCAATCGCCGTCCCGCAAACATTCCGCTCAAAAAAACGGGTTCTTTTGAATCCGGCATGGCCTCGATTTGGTAAAGTAGTGACGTCCGCCTGGGCGTCTCGCGATCGAGCGAGTATTTAAAGACAAAGATTTCTAAAGGACGAATCGCATCGATGAGCCTCTCACTCTTTTTTTCGTCGATCCTCCCGAAAGCCATTTCCACCGGCCTTTCACGCCTAATCCCATGCCACGAATCCTTCCACCCGACGACTCGTGTTGGGGGGCTGACGCTCGTCGGTGGAATTCTATTTTTGAGCGTCCTGGCCACCCCAAGTCTGGGCCGTTGCGACTCGGGCGAGACGATTTCGGACTCGGAGATCTCGCAACTGATCGAGGGATTGGCCTCGGACAGCTACGCCACGCGAATCCGTTGTCGTGATCGATTGATGCGGATCGGATTGGCCGCGTTCGATCAACTTCGCGAGGCCCGCAACCACCCCGACAACGAGGTGGCGATCGTTGCCCGACGTTTGACGAGCGGTTTGCGGGTGCAGTGGTCGAGTCCCGGCGACTCCACGCGGGCCCGAGAATTGTTGTCCGAATACGGCTCGCACTCCGTCCTGGAACGACGAAAACGCATCGAGTCGCTCGGAGAATTGCCGCAGGCCGATGCCTTCGAACCGCTGCTGCGTTTGGCCCGTTTCGAGGCCGAAGCGGTGCTCGCCCGGGCCGCCGCGATCGCCCTGATTCGGCTCGATGTGCAACACGAAAATAAGCTGTTTTGGAATCCGGCGGCGAACGCAGCCGATTCCAAGCCGATCGATTCCAAGCCGATCGATTCCAAGCCGATCGATATCGAGGCTCGCAACCGATCCCACGCCGCCCAAATCGAATCGATGCTCGGGCAACAGGACCGCATCAGCAGCCAGTGGTTGTTGCAGTACGCGGCCGACCTCCGCAGCGGTGAATTGCAAACGCAAGCCTGGTCGCAAATCGTTCAAGGCAACCGCCAGCAACTCGGTCCCGACGGGACGAGTTCGAACAGCGAAACGGAAGTTTCCACGGCGGAACTACTCGACCTCGTCTGGTCCATCGCCGAACGCGCCGCATCGCAGGGCGAGGAGGAGGCCGCGACCAGGTTGGTGGTCGACAACGTGGACCTGATCCCTTCGCGAACACGCGATTTGATCGAAACGGCGAGCTGGGCACTCGATCATTCGCTCTATCAATCCGTCGTCGCGATGCACGATGCTCACTCGGCCCTTTACCGCAAGAGTCCGATCCTGCTGTATTCCGCCGCCGAGGCGATGACCCAAATCGGACGTGACACCGACGCGAATCGCTTGGCCGAAATCGCGATCGAAATCAACCCGCTGCCCAAACCCGAACAAGAGCCGAAACTCGCGATGCCGATGCATCCGCAAACGATCGAAAATCACGCCGACGCCCATAATGAGATTGCCAAGGAACTCGCCGAACGAGGGCTGTTCCAGTGGGCCGAACGAGAGTATCGGCTCGTGATCGATCGCCTGCCGATCGACAATACGAACGCCTCGCTCGCTCGAATGAGTTTGGCGACTTTGTTCGGTGAAATGCTGCAACACAACGACGTGATCGAACTGCTCTCGCCGTTGACGCAGCGAATCGAACGCGATGACGAATTCCGCGACCGACTAATCGCGCGGCGTTTCGCGTACACGATCGTCCAAAGCGACATGGATTACCATCGAGGGATGTTGATGATCGAACAAGGTGACGTGGATGCGGCCAAACCGGTCCTGCGTCGCGCGTTCGAACTGAATAAAATCAACATCGATATCCTGATCGCGATGTACCCACTCGAAGGCGATACGCAGTGGACCGCATCCGTCAAAAAAACACTCGACGAACAAAGCGCGTTTGCCCAAAGCAAAGTCAAAGACGCCCGGAATCTGATGCTACAAGCCGGACCGTTTCGCCAATCCGGGCGGACACTCTCCTCGGCGCTCAATACCTACGCATGGTTGGTGAGTAATACTGAGGGGGATGCCGAAAAGGCATTACGATACAGCGAAGAGTCACTGAAATTGACGCCCGGCAACTACGCACTAATGGATACCTGTGCCCGTTGTCACTACGCCGTCGGAGACATCGAAGCGGCGATCGCGATGCAGGTGGAGGCGTGCCAACAAATGCCGCATTCCCCACCGCTGCAACGACAGCTCGCCGAGTTCCGGGAGTCGCTGCGTCAGTCGCAGAGCGAAACCGAGTAACCGTGTCGGCATCCGTGTTTTGCTAGCAAATACGAATCCGGTTCGTTTTTCAATCGTTAACAGTGTGGCTCGAATTTTGTTACACTGAAGGACTGCTGGAGGGGTGTGGCGTTCGCATCCCGTCTCGTCCTCCTTAGGAATGCAGAAATGACATCGACTGTTGCCTCACAAACCCGATCGGGTGCAGCTCTTGGTTCTTCCCCCGCTCTCGAGACGCCCCCGCCGGGATCGCCATCGGGCGGCCTGACCACACCACCGGGCGGCCTGACCACGCCAGCATCGCCACCGTCCCAGGTGCCGGATTCCTGCGACGAAGAAACCGCCCGCATGCACCGCCGGTTATTCCGAACGCTCGACCATCCCGGACGCAGTCTCATCGCGATTGATTGCGGATCGGTACCGATGAAACGCATCGGCGAAATCACGCAGCGTTTTTTCGCCGACGCCGCGACTCGCGAAACGCACAACCTCGTGCTCGCCATTCCCACCGGTCGTTCGTTCGCCGACTCGCCGACTTTTGATTTTGTTGAATCGATCAAACACAAGGCGTTCGAAAACCACCTCGACGGAAAAGTAAGTTGGTTGCTGGTCCATCAAGGCGATACCGAATTGACCGCCCTGGCGAATCTCGTCGAGCAACAAGGCGGCCAGTGGCACGGAACCTAAAAATCGGCTTCAATCTCGCCATCAAGCACCGGTCCCGAAACCAATTTCGTCAGCCTTTGCAGGTTGACATCGTGATCTCGAAGCTGCGATTTTGCGTAGCTCGACTCTCTGAGTTGAGTCTTGTTGCGCCTTTGACGCCCGACTCAGAGAGTCAGGCTACGTAAACATTCGAGTGAAAAAGAACCGGGCACCCACCGGGTTGGCATGAAAGAACAGACGATTACGTTGCGGGTTCGGTACGACGAATGCGACCCGATGGGGTTCGTTCATCATTCCAATTATTTACGGTATTTCGAAATCGGCCGAACGGAGTTCCTACGCTCCGCTGGCGGTCGTTATCGGGACGTCGAGGCCGCCGGACTGTTTGTGGTCGTCGCCCACATCGATTGTCGTTACCGCATATCGGCCCGATACGACGACGAAATCCAACTGACGACGCGAATCGCCAAAGTCACCGCAGCAAAAATCATCCACGAGTACGAAATCCGCCGAGACGATCGCACGCTCGTCGAGGCCACCGTGACGTTGGCCGTGATCGATCAACAAGGCCGCTTGCAACGGGTACCGGATTCATTGATACAATGAGATCTCGGAATTTCCTTCCCTGTTTGCTCACGTCGGATCACCATGAAACGCACCCTCACACCCCAACCGTCCCGGCGGACCTTCCTCCGCACGACCTCGCTCGGCACGCTCTCGGCAACCGTCGCCGGCGCCTGGGTCGTCAATCTGCGACCCTCGGCTGCAGATGAAACGGTCGGCATCGCCTCAGCGGATGCCCAAACCGGATGGCTACGGAAAACGCTTAAAATTGGCATGATCGGTGCCCCCGGTTCCTTGGAAGAAAAATTCCAAGCCGCACTCGACGCCGGGTTCGAAGGCGTCGAACCGAACACCAGCCCAGGCCTCAACGTCACGCAAATCAAAGCCGCCGCTGAGAAAACCGGTTTGATCGTCGACGGCACCGTCGGCGGTTATCACTGGGGAACCACCCACACGAACCCCGACCCGAAGGTCCATGAGAAAGCCCAATCGCTGCTCGAGCAATCCCTGGAACAAACCGCTGCACTGGGGGCGAACACCTTCCTGATCGTTCCCGGTCACGGCAAAGACGGCACGCCCGAAGAGGTCCGCTCGCGGGCGTTCGATGCCCTCTCTCGTGCGATTCCGTTGGCCGATAAACTCGGCGTGCATATCCTGATCGAAAACGTATGGAATCATTTCCTCTACGATCACGGTGGCGACGAAAAACAATCCGCCCAACCGCTCGCCGATTTTGTGGACTCGTTCGGCACCGACACTATCGGCGTCCAATTCGACCTCGGTAACCACTGGAAATACGGCGACGTCGCTGAATGGGTGACGACGCTCGGCAAACGAATTCAAAAACTCGACATCAAGGGATTCTCCCGTGCAACGGGTGGTTTCACCGCGATCACCGAAGGCGATATCGATTGGGAATCGGTACGTCATGCGCTAGCGCGGATTGAATTCCAGGGTTGGTTGGCTGCCGAAGTCGGCGGCGGTGACCAAGCGAAATTGACGAAAATCGCGACGCAGATGGAAACAGCGTTGCACTGCGATCGATCGTTTGCCGAAGTCGCCAGCGGCGCAAAGCAGGCCTCGTGAGCGAACCGACTGAGCACGTCTCCGTCATGCCCGACGAGATCGTTGCGTGGATCGGTGAAATCCGTCCACGAACGATCGTCGACGGTACCTACGGTGGCGGCGGTCACACACGGTTGTTGAAAGACGTTTTAGTTAACCAGAACTCACCGACCGAAGTGCCCCCGTTAGTCATCGGCATGGACCGCGACCCGGCGGTGATCCGGCGAGACGACACACCCGACGGCCCCGGCAGCGACCCACGCATCGAACTGTTCCTCGGCAGTTACGAAAAATCCCCCGCCGCGCTCGACCATTGCGGACGCACGCATTGCGACGCACTCGTCCTCGACCTCGGTTTGTCGAGCGACCAGCTCGCCGATCGCGAGCGTGGGTTCAGCTTCACGATGCCCGATGCCGAACTCGATTTACGGTTCGACCCCGAATCGGACCATCCGGCACATCAATGGCTTGCCTTTCATGGTGAGAAAGAGATCGCCGACACGATCTATCAATTCGGCGAAGAACGATTCAGTCGCCGGATCGCCCGTCAGGTTGTTTTGCGTGCGAAAGAACGTCGTCCGGTGAAGACCGTCGGTGACCTCGTCGAGATTTGCCGTCGTTGCGTGCCCCGATCGAAAAACCACGACATTCATCCCGCCACGCGTACCTTTCAAGCGTTACGAATCGCCGTCAACGACGAACTCGGGATTTTACAACGGACGCTCGCGTCGGCGGCCGATTGGATCGCGCCGGGCGGGCGGATCGCCGCGATCAGTTTCCATTCGCTCGAAGACCGAATTGTCAAAAACGTGTTTCGGGACGACGAACGTTGGACCGTGCTGACCAAGAAACCGCTACGTCCGACTGAGCAGGAAACCCAAGCCAACCCACGAAGCCGGAGCGCCAAACTCCGAGTCGCCGAGCGAAACGATCTTTCGTAATCGTCACTTGATGCGGTCGTTTGGATGTTCTTTCATCCTCCCGAACGCAGGTAGGAGGGTTGAAAATCGAGCCTTTAACGAAATTTCCAGGGAGGGTGAAGTCGTGAACACTTTGAGTGCCTATCGGCACTCAAAGCCGGCACCCGGTGCTGCGTTCTACCAGCGTCCGTGGGTTGTCGATCATGGCGGATCGAATCGTGTGCTCGTCCCAGTCCGTTTCGGTTCTCAAAATGTGCTGCATCCGGTTCAATGTCGTCGCACAGCCCGCGAAATGGGTTCGACATTCCGCCCACGTGGCGCCGTCGGAATCGACGTGGACGGTTTGTCCAGACAATTGATATTGCCCCGGCCCTAATCCAGCCGCACTGATCGCGTCGCTGACGATGATGATCCGCTGCGGTGCGATGCACCGCGTCATGTTTTTCAGGACGAAGCCGGGAAGATGATGACCGTCGGCGATCAGGCTGATGGATAATCGATCCGAGAGGCTGAGCACACGTTGGATGATGTTATCGTGACGGGGCATCAGGTTCGGGCAAGCGTTGCCGAGGTGCGTGAACAAACACAACCCCGCGTCGATCGATCGGTTCAAATCGTCGAGCGAGGCGTTGCTGTGTCCGGCCGCCACGGCAATGTTCATCGTGGTTAGTTCTCGGGTGACGTTGGCGAGTTTGTCGCATTCGGGCGCGAGCGTCATCAAACGCACGTTCCCTTCGCCGGCATCGACCAAACGTTTCGCCGCGTCGATGGTGGCGGGATGAATCGCGTCTCGCGGATGAGCGCCTGCGTACCCGTCGAGGGGACTCAAAAACGGTCCCTCGATGTGCAGGCCGCCGATCGTTCGGCCGATCTCCGGCACCTCGTTGATCCATTTCGCCATGCGATTGATCTTCGCGATCATGGACTCCATCGGAGCCGTGATGATCGTGGCGAAGATGCGTTCCACGCCGTCGGTTCGCAGCCGCTCGCACGCGCCGATCACTTCGGGCAGGGTCAACGTATCGGCATTGAAATCCACACCCGCGTACCCGTTGACTTGGAGGTCGATCCACCCGCTCACGAGACGCACTCCATCGCCGATTGCAATGGTTGCGGAAGATTCCCGGCGGAGGCTTTGTCGATGATCAGAGTCGCGTTCGGATGCCGCCTCAAGATGCTCGCCGGGACATCGGGCGTGATGTCGCCGAGCAGAGTTTTCGCAACCGCGTCGGCTTTCTGTGAATCGGGAACGCTGCAGAAAATCTGCTTTGCTTGTAGAATCTGATGCACCGACATGCTGATCGCTTGCTGGGGCACGTCCTCGAGGGTCGGAAACCAGCCCTCACCGACCTGTTGCCGCCGACAGGCTTCGTCGAGTTGCACAATGAGGTACGGATCGGTCGTTTCGAAATCGGCGGGCGGATCGTTGAACGCGAGGTGGCTGTTCTCACCGATGCCGACGAGTGCCACGTCGATCGAGGTCTCACGAAGCAACCCGGCCGTTTCAGAAATCACTTCGGACGCGTCGCGATCACCACGTAGGTAATGGAACTCATTCAGATTGACATGATCGACGAAACGTTCCTTGAGGTATTTGCAGAACGAAGCCGGATGCTCGGGTGATAACCCGATATACTCGTCGAGGTGAAAACCGGTGACGAGTGACCAATCGATGTTCGGTTGGGCGGCGAGTTCGGCGAGTTCGGCGAGAACTTCGAATTGCGAGGCTCCGGTCGCGATCACGATGTTCGCGTTGCCATGTTCCGCAATCGCACCCCGAATCGTCGCGGCGGCTTGTTCGGCCACCCACTTGCCCATGACGGATCGATTGGCGGTTAAGATCGTGCGCATTGAAGACTCCATTAAATTTGACAAAGGAAACAGCTCGTGCTTGAAAATGATCCCGACTCGTCCACGCCGATGGAATCATCCGCGTCCGGTGAACCGTTGACCCCGCGAAAGACGCTCTTTCGGATCGGACCGGCGATCGTTGTGGCGGCGGTCGTGTTGGGACCCGGTAGTATTGTGACGGCTAGTCGCGTGGGATGCGAGTACGGGTTGTCGTTGTTGTGGGTCGTGCCGGTCGCTGGCGTGTTGATGATCGGCATGACGACGGCGGCGATGTTGATCGGCGTTTCGAAACGCGAAACGTTGTGCCAGAGCGTGGCCAATGCGTTCGGTCGTCCAGCGGCCTGGGTGGTCGGGATTTCGTTGATGATCGCGATCACGCTTTTCCAAGCGTCCAATAACAATGCGATGTTGATGGCCGTTGGCGGGTTAATCGGCAAGGATTCCATGTCGGGATTTTCATCGTTGGCGAAATCCGGTTGGCTGTTGTTGTTCAATTTCGGAATCATCGGCATCTTGATCGCCGGACGCCGAGATCTGTATCGTTGGATCGAGCGGGCGATGATGGGCCTCGTCGGCATGATGGTGCTGTCGTTCGGATTGAGTATGTTGGCATCGTCGCCCTCGATCGTGGACATCGCCTGGGGGTTGATTCCGAGTTCCCCCGAAAGCTCGTTGTCCGCGAGCAATGCCTTGGAACCGTCCGCATCACCCGACGCCGATGCGGTCAGCATGAGCGCGATTTCGTGGATGAGTGTCGGCGCCTTGATCGCGACCACGTTCTCGGTCGCCGGCGCGTTTTACCAGTCGTACCAGGTTCGTGAAAAAGGCTGGACGGTGGCCCAAACCCGGCTCGGCATTATCGATAGCGTGTTCGGAATTTCCGCACTCGCGGTGATCACGTCCATGATTCTAATCACGGCAGCGACGGCGCTTCACGGCCGGATCGCACCGAGTGAATTGACCGATGCCAGCGTGGTGGCGATGTCGCTCGAACCGTTGTTTGGGAAATGGGCATCGATCGTTTTCGCGTTGGGCATTCTCGCCGGAGCGGTGAGTTCGTTCCTCGTCAACGCGTTGATCGGCGGCGTGGTGTTTTGTGACGCGCTCGGATGGGGGTGCAAGATGCAATCGAACCAAGTTCGCTTTGCCACGATCGCGGCGTTGTTATTAGGATGGGCAATCGCCAGCACGGTGTCACTGACCGGAATCGATTTAGTGAGTTTCATCGTGGTCGCTCAATCGCTCACCGTGTTGTGTTTCCCGATTCTCGCCGCCGTGCTGGTTTGGCAGCTCCACTCACTCGAACGCGCGCCGATGATCTTGAAAATCCTTGTGTGGTGCGGGTTGCTCGTCGTCGTCGGTTTGGCAACGCGGACGGTTTGGAACCTGGTGGGATAGGCTTGGTAAGGGTCGCTACTCGTTTTAGCGCAAGCGAATCGGGTTAGTTTACAATAACGGGCAATTCTCCCGCGACCACCGTCCCCCTTTCGAGGTCCCCCATGATTGAATCCAAGATACGATCGCCCTTGGGTTGGTTAACCCATCCGCCTCTTTTGACCATCGCTTGCGTTTCTCTCTTGATTTGCAGCGGAGGCGTTCTCGACGCAGTCGGAGAAGATGAGTTCGGGGAAAATGCAAAACCGGACCAGCCCAAAGCGGCTGTCGTTTCGGCCGGTGAGATCACGCATGTAACGCTGTTTCGTGATTCGGCGTTAGTGACCCGATTGGTGTCGCTGACGGGTGACGAACCGCTGGCTCCGGGAGCACACGAAATTTTGGTGACGGAGTTGCCCGAGCAATTGATTACTTCCAGCGTCTTCGCCGAGGGGGACGCGTCGGCATCCATTCGTGCCGTGCGTGTGGTTCAAGAACCGATCCGGGAATCGTCGCGGAAGGAGGTTCAGGAACTCGACGAGCAGCTCAACAATCTGCGTTTGGAGGCAGTTCGATTAACGAGCGAGCAATTGGTTTCTCAACAAAATCTTGCCACACTGGATCAAATGGTTTCCTTCAGCCGACAGGCCGCCGACGGCGATCTCAACCGAGGCGTGCTCGATGCCAAAGCGTTGACAGAGTTGTTGACGTATTCGATGCGGCAGCGTGCGGAGTTGAATCAACGCATCCTCGAGATCGAAAACGAAATCCGCCAAACCGATGAACGGGTGAACCAAATCACCCGAGAGCGATCTCGTCTGACCGATGGCAATCGGCGGACTCGATACGAAGCCCGTGTTTTTGTCGATGTGAACGAAGCGGATGTCGAGGAGAAGATGAGTACCATCCGGCTGAGTTATTCCGTCGACGGCTGTGGATGGTCGCCTCAATACACAATCAACGGGTCGATCGATTCAGATCAATTCACGATGCGATATGGTGCCATCATCGGACAACTCAGTGGGGAGTCTTGGGACGGTGTTCAGTTGACGCTGTCGACAACCTCGCCGTTGGCATCGGCATCGGGGCCGAGTCTTGCGCCACTACGGGTTCGCACGACAGACGAACCCGGCTCGTCGGACGGGGCGCTCAACGATCTGTTCGAAGCTAACGATTCATTCGGAGCTGACGAATTCGAAATGGAGGGAATGGAAATGGGAATGGACAATCAAGCACAACGTGCTCCAATGCAGGCGGCAATGCCCAGCCAGCTGAGTGGTGGTTCGTCCGTTTTACAAAGCAAGATGCAATCGTTGCGATCGAAACAACGCAGCGTCGAACAATCCAGCAGCAAAGTCGGACGGTCCGACCAAGCCGAGACACGCGACCTGCAGCTCAATCGACTCGCCGACGAGATGCAGAATATTGAGTTCATGGCGTCAGCCCGAAAGGCGCGTGGGCTGGCGTCGGACGCGTTTGATGAAGTCGCGACGCAGACCTACCCAATCGAAGGCCCGGTCAGTCTGGAATCGCGTCGTGAACAACAACTCGTTGAGATCGCTGAGAAGGACCTTTCAGGCAGTCTGTATCATGTCGCGATTCCCTTGCTCAGTAGTTTCGCGTACCGTGAAGCGGAATTGGTGAATGAGTTGCCGTTCGGTTTGCTCAGCGGCCCGGCATCGATTTATCTCGACGATCGCTTCGTGGGAACGATGACGATTCCAACGACAGCGAGCGGCCAAAGATTGTTGATCGGATTCGGTGCGGACGGACAAGTTCGCACGCGTCGAGAATTGCTCGAAAAGAGTGACGCGGTCCAAGGAGGCAATCGGAAAATCGGGTTCGAATACCGTTTGGTGCTGAGTAATTTCAAAGAGACGGAAGTGAACGTGCGGTTGTTCGATCGCATTCCATTGAGCGGTCAATCCGAACAGATTCGGGTGGAACTCGGCGACGTTTCCATCCCGATCAGCGACGACAAATTGTACGGACGGGTCCGGCAACCGTATGGGTTGTTACGATGGGACGTCGTGCTCGGTGCGTCCATGCACGGCAGTGACGCGACGGATATTAAATACGGCTACACCGTCGAGTTTGACCGCAGTCGCATGTTGTCGGTCGAGCCGACGGTCGAGGAAGAAGTGGTCGACTTCTTCATGCCCGGCGGCATGCCCGGCGGCATGGGCGGTGGCATGGGAGGGGGAGGAGGTCCCTGAATCGGAGGATTCGAAGAAGCAAGCGTGAAATTTTCATGAAGGCAGGTTCGACCGAGTTGACGGATCGTCGAGCCGACGCGATGGTTTCCCTGAGCCGTCGGGTGAATTGATTCGGCATCACTCGAACGACTCAAGTCCTCATAACCCGACGCGTTAGCGAGGGATTCAGGGCAAGAAATCTCTGATTTCGGGCTGAGAGCATCGCCATGAGTGAGATCGCCGCGAAAGCGTTGCTTTTTTGGCGAGGAGCCCCTCGCTAACGCGTTGGGTTGCCAATTCCGCCGAAAAAACAACCGGTTCAAGAACCTTCACCAGGAAAATAACACGATGAATCAGAACGTTCCCTGCCCGAGATTGAGTTGGAACCGAGGGCCTTTTTGGGTCGCCACGATGCTGGCGTTCACCCTGCCGTTGCCGATCGGAAACTCAAACGTATTCGGGGCGGACTCGAATCTCAAATCGACGACGACCACCGCCACGAAGTTTGCCGCTACGGCGATGCCATCGATCGTGGCGCACCGTGGTTCCTCGCACGATGCTCCTGAGAATACGCTCGCGGCGTTCCGTTTGGCTTGGCAACAAAACGCCGACGCGATCGAAGGCGACTTTCATCTGACCGCCGACGATCAAATCGTCTGCTTGCATGACAAGACGACACGCCGGACGGCACCGGCGCATCCGAACCTCACCGCCGCGGACGCGACGCTGGAGCAGCTCCGCAAACTCGACGTTGGCAGTTGGAAAGACACGCAGTTCGCGGGAGAAAAAATGCCGACACTGAGCGAGGTGTTGGAGACCGTACCGGCGGGAAAACAGATTTTCGTCGAGATCAAATGCGGCGTCGAAATTTTGCCCATTCTGAAGAAACAGTTGGCGGCCTGCGACCTCGATCCGGATCAGATCGTGCTGATTTGTTTCAGTGCCGAGGTCATTGAGGAAGCCCGACGAACGATGCCCGCGTATGAAGCGAACTGGCTAACCTCTTATCGCACCCACCCGGTCACCCGGCAAATCTCGCCTTCGGCAAAAACAATTTTAAGAATGCTGGACGATTCGTCTGCGTCGGGGTTCGGAACGCAGGCGAAGATGGATTTCATTTCGAGCGAGCTCGTCGAGTCGGTTCACGATTCCGGGCGGAGTATTCACGCCTGGACGGTCGATGAACCGGGGGTGGCTCGAGAACTCCGGAATCTTGGTTTCGATTCGATCACGACCAACCGACCGGCTGAAATTCGCGAAGCGATTGCGAGCCCGGTGGCGTCGCGAGAATAAGACGCCCGAAATCGCCCCGGTTTGGGAATGCCGGAGAATGCGTCATACTAGGGGTAGTCAATTTCTCCTCAATCGGTTTTTTCTTCCATGTCGTCACCTTCTGTGGATATCACACTTTGGCAAGGCCAGAAGGAACACTGGATCGGTGAATCGAGTTTGCCGGTCGAGATCGGTCGGCAATCGCGAGAAGAAGAAAACGCGATGTTGATGAAGGTCCAAGACCTCGGCAATCAATCTCGGATCGCGATCGCCCCGATCACCTCACTCGGATTGCCACGCCATGCCTTGCGTGTCAGTTTGAGTGAACAGGGGCGGCTCGAAATCACTAACTTGCATTCGCGCTCGACGTTTCAGATCGCGTCGGATCCCAACCCGGTGATGCCACAATCGAAGGTGCTCGACGATCGTGAGTTCACGATCCTGTTGCCGGAAAATTTGATCCTCAAGGTCACGCTCTCTTCGCCCCAGGCGGCGAAACAATCCGAACCCGCCGGAGTGTCCGAGGGCCCTGAGTCGGCCTCGTTCCGGACGATCTCGCCAGACGCGAATCGTGCCGCGTCGCCGAATCCGGGCGCGTTGCGCCTCGATTTCACGATGCCGATGAATCCGGGAGCGAGCTTTCTCCATACGTTCGGTGAAGATTCCAATCCCGATCGTGGACGGGCGGCAGTGGACCTGGTCCGGCAAGCACTCGCGGTCGTAAAAAAATCAGCGGGCAGTGATGAATTCTTCGACACCGCCGTGCAAAGTGTCGCTGGAATGATTGAACTCGATCGAGCCTACGTGTTGATGCGAGAAAGCGACACGGATTGGTGGGTCAAAGCCCATTACGATCATTCTTCGAAACCCAATCTTCCCGCGAGTGCAGCGCCAGCGAAGAATACGAGCAACGATGCGACGGTCGAGGATGTCGATTCAACCGGTGAGCCGATCGGCACAACGCCCACGCTTGGTTCCGGTGATAACGCCCGTCTCAATGTGCCGCTGCCATCGGGCAGCCGGTTATTGTTGCAACGTGTTCTGCAGAAACGACAAACCGTGATCTACGAACCCGAGACCTATCAACACACGATCGCGTCGTCGATCATGCTGCTCGACCGCGCCGTGGCGTCTCCGATTTTCGACGAACACGGAAACGTGATCGGTGCGTTGTACGGTGATCGCAGTTACGGGACCGCCCACGCCGATACACCGATCGGTGATTTAGAGGCGACGCTGTTAGAAGTGATGGCGGGCGCTGTTTCGGCGGGCATCGGACGGCAACGCCAGGAGGCCATCCAGGCGTCGATGACGCAGTTTTTCTCGCCCGCGATCACCCAACGTTTGCAACAGAACGAAGACCTGCTGTCCGGACGTGACGCCGAGGTGTCGGTGTTGTTCTGCGACATTCGTGGTTTCAGTGCGATCACCGAACGAGTCGGTCCTGAGAAAACGATCGAATGGATCAACGATGTTTTGACGCAGCTCAGCCTGTGTGTGACGCGAACCGATGGCGTGCTGGTCGACTACGTCGGTGATGAATTGATGGCGATGTGGGGAGCCCCGGCCGAGCAACCCGACCACGCGAGACGGGCGTGCAACGCGGCGTGCCAAATGTTGAAACAGATCGAACCGCTGCGAGAACGCTGGCAAGAGATCACGCCCGATCGGTTCGGCGTCGGCATCGGCATCAATACCGGGATGGCTCGCGTCGGCAACACCGGTTCGCTCGTCAAATTCAAATACGGGCCGCTGGGCAACACCGTTAATCTGGCCAGCCGTGTGCAAGGGATCACGAAGAAGTTCGGCGTCTCGGCATTGATCACCCAGGCCACCCGCGACGCACTCTCTCGCACTCGCACCGGTTCGAAAGACTCGCTCAGTGGCGAGGCGTCGCCGACTCAGTGCGACCGGTCGATGCAGACCCGCCGGTTAGCCACGGTCCGCCCGCTCGGCGTCTCCGAAATCGTCGATCTGTACGAGTTGCAAACCGGTGACGACCCGAATTGGAAATCGATGGCCGACCGTTACGAAGCGGCCCTGGAGTCGTTTCACCAATCCGATTTGACCGGTGCGGCGCGGGAACTCGCTTCGCTCGTTCATGAACACCCCGGAGATACCCCGAGTGTGGTCCTCCTCGGCCGGGTCGTCGACGCCCTCACCAGCCAAACGAAAACGGTGAACCCGGTGATGGAAATGCAATCGAAGTAGGGCACGGAGCGACGTAGGCCGGATCAAGCCGCTTCGCCGCCGATCCGGCATCCCCTGGAGTGAGCGTTAGTTAGGCAAGAACAGTTCTGCCGGATGAACGCCGTGGATGCAGGAACTCCTTCTTCCGGCCTACGCCGCTCCGAACCGAAAGTGTGACGGAGCGGCGCGTGGAACGTTTTCGCCAAGTCTTTCGGCGTTCATCGGTCGGTCCGAAACTCTTGGCGAGTTTCGTTACCCTACAAATAAGCTGTCCCAGACCACGAGCACCGCCCACTCTCATCTTTGATTTCGACAGATCACCCGCACTTTTCTGCAAATTCCGATTTGAATGCTTCCGAACTGGGGGCGGAAAGGGTAGCTCAGTGGGTTGGCGTCACTCAGAAAGTTTTCACTGCATTTCCTTCCGTCGAGACTGTCGAACGAGCCGTTGTCCGACCTGAAATCGATATTGCTCGGAAAATATCGCATTGAATCAGTGGATGCTTTTACCCAAACACCCACTGCACTTGAACTCGTTTCGATGAGTCGTCATGGGCTTCGCTCGTCTTGAGCGTCTTCTTGCTCGTCCCGAATGTCCTCCCGGCACAAAGTGATTTTAATCAGGATATTTCCGAGGTTCTTGAACATGCCGAAAACTCGAGTTGAAATTCAAACTCCAGCTCGACGGGGCAGGTCGCTTGGAAATCAGCCCTGAAGGCATACGATGGATCGTTCATTTCGGTGTACCCGTGTCCGAGATTCAGGTGAATCAATCCACCTGGCAACTCGAGAAAAGCGCCAGTATTCCTCAACGGGGGGACGACCTCGTTCCTTCTAAAAGGGATCGCGCTGAATCGTCCGCAACTACAGGGCGATTGCGCCACACTGGGTAATCTGCGAGACTAAGGGGAGGTTCGCATCTGAGCTTTTGAATTGCAAAAGTTAGACGGATTTACTCGCTTAGGATCTTTGCAATGGAACGCTCTACATCGC
>Ga0163216_100208_pt1 | contig 136676 bp, 112 predicted proteins | sample SynspAceP_FD_167610 | JGI IMG/M metagenome (GOLD analysis project Ga0163216, IMG submission 167610) | Saline lake microbial communities from Ace Lake in Antarctica - Synechococcus sp. Ace-P (Illumina Assembly) | ecosystem: Environmental > Aquatic > Non-marine Saline and Alkaline > Saline ... | reverse complement strand
CCGCGGCCGGCGCATTGGATCAGGGCGGATTCATCTTTGATCACCTTGCAAATCCTGTCGGCGGGCCACGGCTGCGCCATCATCAGCAAAAGCTTTGCCCGCCGGCATTTAAAGGACGGGCGCCTTGTCGCGCCATTTGACCTGGAAATTCCGATGGGGGCGAACTTTAAATTGGTCGAACACGACGACGCGGCCGGACGCGCCGATGTGAAGACGCTTGTCGACTGGTTGCTGCGCCAGACGTTGTAAATCCGTACCTGTGCAAGGCCGCAAAGATGCTACCGGGACGCAGCATAAAATGCCCGGATGCGCGCCGCATTGACGTCGCGAGCCGAAAGTCCGTGTCGTTCTGGGCCGCCTAAGCCCATCCCATGACATCCGCGATATCCGGGTAGGCTTGCGTTTGCTGCGCCGCCGTTTCGCGGCCGCTGTAGAGCAAGCTGTTTTGGGCAACGGGTCGGTCTGTTCTTGCGGTGATGGCCACACTGCCCTGCAAAGACGTCATCGGCAACGGGCCTGACTCTCACATTACTTTGGCACAACGACGCTTACGGTCGATGAAATGGGGATGTCGTCCACAGACCATTCGCTGTGATTATTGGCGTTCAACGTGACTTTGACTTGGTTTTCACCCGGCAAGAGTGCCGAAGCTGGCAGATTAAACCAATCGCTGTAAACTCGGGCATATTTCACGTCGTTAATATAGATATGCGCATGACCTTCGTTGTCCTGCGGGTCGCGATTGATATTCGCGGGTGTGAACTGGAAATTACGGGTCAAGATTTGAACATTGTACCCACCCATTGGATCAGGAAAGACCAGATGGGTTACGATTGGCACCGGCGCATCCTGCGACACAGCCAGCGGCGGGTGCTGATGCATCGCCGCCATTTCTGCCTGTGACATCGTCATGTCTGCAGATGCCGTGACCGCATTCGTGTCCTGCATCACCACACCTTCCGGCATGGTGATGTGCGCGGTTTGCAAGATGACGGTCAGGACCACGCCAATGGCCCCGCCAATCACAATATATGCAATCTTTTCCAAGACCTAAGTCCCTTACTGACCTGGGCCAGGCATAGCGATGCGCAAAGCGTCACTGTCGATCCCAAGCGATTGGGCAGCAGCGTCAAAATCGGGCGGCATGGTGTCGCCAAGTGCGTCGCGCAGCGCCGCCTCTTCAACGCCAAGCTCTTCTGCGATGGCAGCGAAATCAGGGCCGTCGCCGCCCATGTTCGCGGCCACTTCGACTTCGCCGTGGTAGCAATCGATCATATAAGGCGCTTCATCGGCCGTCAGGTGGTAGTGATAAATACCGTCCGGGAATTCGGGCGTGACATCTACGTGGCCACTGCAGGCGTCCAGATCGTCGTTTGTGATGATAGCGCCCCCTTGCCCGTGGTTTCCGTAGACTGGGAAGCCGTCTTCGAGCACGCCGATCATCACCGAATGCTCATCCGCCTCATCAAGGGTGTCGGTGATACACACCGGAATGCCGTGATAATGATAGTCGGAGCCGCTGACCAAAGTGTGTCCGTTGCATTCATCCAAGAAGGCGACGTGGTCATGAATAACCTGATCGTCTTGGGCCACGACGGTACGTTCAAAGTTCTCGTAATCATTGAAGATTTGCGCGCCGGTAATCGCAACGCCGATGCGGCCAATGGACGTTTCGGTCACCTCTTTTGTATACGCTGGCAAGGTCGTGATGGTCGTATCAACCGGCGTTTCTTTGAAATAGGTCGCCGACTCTTCAACGTTGAAAAATTCGGCTGGTTTGTCGGCAAAGGGTTGGTCGCTGGGGTCGGTTGGGATCAGATACTTTTCGGCAAAACCATGGCTGGGCATGCCGTTCGATTCAAAGCGAAAGGTGTTTGCATCCGCGTCGATGGTGATCGTGACGTTGTCGCTCCAATGCGCGGCCTGAACTGCTGCGGACGTATCGACAAGGCCAACGGCGGCGGTCGTCGTGTCTTGCGCGTCCGCTGTGTCGGGCATTGTGACATTCAACGCAACGGCGGCGATGATCGCGCTCAAGGCTGCAGTGGTATAGAGGGTCTTATTTTTCACGTTTTAACCTTTGTTTTGCGGGGCATCGATTGCGGTGCCGGACACACGCCCACCAAAGCCGCGACGGATTGCAATGGTCAGCTCGGCCAATAGCGCCGCAATCTGTGCACGGTTGTGTTTCAAGCGTCAGCCGCCACACCCTTCAGATATCAATTGACCTATTCGGTGATCGTTAGACGGCATAGCAGGGTGTTGTCCTGCTTCAGGCTTTCGCCCCAAACCAGCTCTGCGCTGTCGTCCCACGTGACTTCGTCATAGCCGTCCTTCGGGCCGACGTCGGCGGCGGAATGGACGATTGCGGCGGGCCAATCGCTGTCATCGAAATCGGGTGCGGTCCAGTCTGCGGGAATGTCAGTGGCAACAAATCCGCAGGCCCCTTCCCCAGCAACAGGGTTCGCTTCATCAGCACAAGACGGCTCTACCGGCGCAAAATGCACGACAAGGCACTTCATATCCGCATCAGTCACGGCGAGCGTTTCGCCCGACACCGCATCCTTAAACTGGGCAATCATGCCGCCGTCGCCCATTTGCTGACGATCCGTGCCGGTATATTCCAGACCAGTATCGTTTTCCTTAAAGTCCTTTGCCTCAATCGCGATCACTGCTGGCAAATCGACCGAGAAGGTTGCGGTTTCTTTGTTGAAAGACCGCTCTGTCGTGATCGGCACCGAGTCTTCAAGGACCACCTCGCCGTTGGCAGACATAGTGAACCAATTGTCGACCCAGACATCGGCGGTGATGTCGCGGGTTTCGGCCTGAGCGGCGCAGGCTGTCAGGGCTGCTACTGTCGCGAATATAAAGCGCATAATGTGTCCAATCGTTTCAAAGGTGTCGTGATTTAGTTCAGGAAAGTGATGGAGTTGCCGGCAAGGACATGGCCCTTCAGCGCGGCCATAACGTCGGTCCAACCGGTGCCGATGTCGTCTTGTTCCGGCAGTTCAGCCAGCGGCGCATCCAGGGCATAGACCCAGATCGTGTATTCATGGGTACCCGCACCAGATGGCGAACAGGGCGGCGTATAGCCGGTCGCGCGCAGGTCCTTATCGCTGCCCTCTACCCCCAACGACTCCGGATTGCCCCGCGCTACGCCGTCGGCACCTGCGGGAATATTCCAGACCAACCAATAGTGGCTTGGCTCGTTTACACCCGGATAGGTGCCATTCGGATAATGCTGCATGACGATGGCATAGGCCTGCGTATCTGCAGGCGCGTTTTCCCATGACAGCGGCGGCGATACACCGTCCCTGCCGCTGCGCGTGCAGCGCAAATCGTCGGGCAAGGCAGCGCCGTCCTCCAGTGCGGAACTCGTCACGGTGAACTTCGGCCCCTCTGCATGAGCGGCGGGCGCTTCACCCGGCTTCGGCGGCGGCGTTTGCTGCGCGGCGGCTGGCAATGCGGCCGTGCCGCACAGCAATGCGATGGCGAGTGCGGGAAAGCGGGTCATTCGCGGCACAGCTCCTGCTCGAATAACTCCCCGCCGTTCGTGACGGTGCGGGTCTCAAAATTGTAGCAATTCTCAGTCTCGGACGGGGCGTATTTGATGTAATAGTCGCCGCCCTGATAACTGTAGGTCATGGTCCGGGTGCCGTCGTCGTCCTGCACGAATACCAGATCATCAACCCCGCCGCGCGGTGGCTGACCCGCCTCTGGCCCACGGCCGCCCTCTGCAGCGCCCAAGGGACGCACACGCGGCAGGGCGTCGATGTCGGGCACTTCGCCCATCAGGCACTGGATGATGTAGGGCGCGCCTTCGGACGTGTGGTAGCGATAGCCAAAGACATCGTCGGCCTGCCCGTTGCACACATCCAGAACACCCGCCGCGATAACGGTGCCGTCGGGATTGGTATCTGCGTAGATTGGAAATCCGTCAAATGCCCAGCCGATGATCGCATCCGGGCCCTTGTTCGCCATCTGGTCAATCATGCAGGTCGGTGCGGCATGATAGTGATAGTCATCACCGCGCCCCGCATGGCCGCCGCAGGCATCAAGCTGACCCGTCGCGACGGTGTCCAAATTGGCCTGATAGGTCGCCAGATCCGATTGCGACATCTCTCCTCCAGCCGTGTAGTCATAGATCGGCACCCCGTTCACCGCGACACCAAGGGCGGCATCGCGGGTATGCGGTTCTGTCCCGCTCACGGGTTCCAATGTGATGGGTGAGGCATAATTCACCGCAGGCACTGGCACCTGTTCGTTCGTGCCGATGATACCGGTCATCATCTCGTGGTCGGGATAGGTATCGCCTGCGATCAAAGCTTGATTTTCGGTGCAGGTCACCGTGACCACATCGTCAAAGCCCGCCTCGGCCACCGACTCCGTCACCGCCTCGCAGTGAAAGGAGTCTTCATGCGCTTGCCCTGTGGTGGCGTAAAGGCAGGCAAGCACGGCTAAGCCGGGCGGAAGAAGCAAATGACGCATGGGGATGCCTTTTATAGAATGACAGACGGTATGCGGGCTTATACGCGGCTGCTGAATTCTTCCGTCGGTTATTGAGCTAGAAAAATGACGGGGAGGGGTGCTCTTGACAGTTTTGGCCCGTTTGAGTTCCAAAAACTGCAGCCGGGGTGACCCTTTGCGAACACCCGAAGGCCACACTTATCGCTCGACGGGAAACGGTTCACTAACCGAACCACCCTTATCCTACGCACACAGGTGACCCCAGAGCGCTAAAACGTAAAGCGAGTGCGGCCCTGCATCGGCTTTGCAATAGGTCCACTGGTTTTAAGTGGAATACCGATCGGGTCCGCTATTTTCAGGACAGTAAACCAAAAAGTTGTTTTATCGCCGACGACACTGTCGAAGCCTATCTGGCCACCGGACAGCTCTACAATTTGCTTTGATATGACCAAACCCAAACCTGTTCCGCCCCGTGACCGCGTATCCGCCTCTTTCGCCTGTGAGAACGGCGAGAAGATATGATCCCGGAAGGAAAGCGGGACGCCCTCTCCTTGGTTGGTTACACAGACCTTGAGGAACTCACCGTGTTCTTCAGTATGAATTTTTATTTCGGTATTCGGATATGCGAATTTCGCAGCATTGGTGAGCAGGTTTGTCATGACTTGCTGAAACCTTCTGGGATCCATTTTCCCATACAGAGGCCTGTCATTTTCATATGATTTGAACGCAACATTGAAGTTGTCGGCGGTGTTTGTATTTGCCAGCACAGCATCTTCAATCTGTGCCACTACGTCGTGGCACCCGATTGAAAGTTCCATCTGGTTTACCGAGAATTTTTCAAAGTCTAGGATGTCATTGATCAGCACATAAAGTCGGTCACCGTTTTGATGCGCGATCGACAGCAGGCGTCGAACCTTTTCGGACAGGTTTTCGCTTTTCATCGCCATGAGCAACCGAAGAGAGCCAAGCACGGATGTTAGGGGCGTCCTGAGTTCGTGACTGATTGTCGCGACAAACTCGCCTTTCATGGCGGCAAGGCGACGTTGCTCCGTCATGTCCATCACTTGGCAAAGGATATGATTGGGTTTGCCAACGGCGTCGCGGACTAAACTGACAGTCACCTGAGCCCACATCGTAGAGCCATCCCGGCGAATATAGCGCCGATCTTCAACATAATTGTCGATTTCGCCCGCAGATAGTCTGGTGAATTGTTCAGAGGCCATCTGGATACTATCCGGGTGCGTAATATTTTCAGCTGGCCGGCTGATAAGCTCGTCTTCGGTATACCCAAGAGACTCGCACAATGCTTTGTTTACACGCCACCAATTGCCGTCGATTCCGAAGATAACATGCCCGATCGGAGAGTTTTCAAATGCGGAACGGAACTGCTCGTTGCTGCTACGCAAAGAGATTTCCATATTTTTGCGCTCAGTCACATCCCTCATAGAGCCAACGACTGACGTAACTCTGCCAGAGCTGTCTTTGCTGATACCCGCGACGTTTACTTGCACCCAAAGCCATCTCGCACCATCTTTTGAAAGCAGCCGATATTCGCTTGATGCCTTTTCCTGCTCTCCATCCACACAAATCCGGATCGCTTCCTCTGCGACAAATAAATCGTCCGGATGGACGCGAGAGCGCCACTCTTCCAAGGTGTCGACAGGAACGCCTTTTAGGAGTTCCAAAATCTTGCGCCACATGCCCGAAACAACAACGCGGTCTTCGATCGGGAAATACTCAAACACGCCGATCCGGGCTGAGTTTATCGCAATGTTTGCTCGCTTAAGATCTGCGCTAGAAGCCTTTTCTGCCCTTAACACTTCCGTCAGGTTCCGTAGGATCATTGCATGCTGCAATCCGTCTTCATCTGACCAGGACGTCAAATGTATGGACAGAGGTACCTCGTCACCGGACTTCTTTCTTCCCATCATCAACTGAATGTTCGCATCAATCTCGGGCGGATGGATGTAGCTATGAAGCGCAGCAACGGATTGAACATCCAGAACGTCTGAAACCGTCTGACCGATTAGGGTTTCATCGTAGCCAAATAGTTTGTCTGCTGCCGCATTGCTGTGTGAAATTCTGCCATCCGCAGCGACCGTCATCACTGGCACCCTGATGTGCCTGAACGCTTTTAGGACTGGCTCGTTGGACATTAAATTTGCTTTCACTTCAAACGCTGCTGCGTCCGCACTTACTCGCTACAGTTTTTGTCAAATAGAAGGCAGCCTAAATTCTGATTGATGTGATCCAACGGCACAATTTTTGATAGGCTATCACATGGCCCCTTCGGTTCGCCGCAAAGAAGGCTGGGTTTCAGTTAGGGCGCAATACTGACGTTGAACGTCACTGACCCGCTGGCACCAGGCGGATAAGTTCCACTGCATTCCCAGCGCAAGTCGCCTGCATAGCCGGGGCTGGCTGCACCCGATATCGCGTTGACGCATGTCACCCCGTCGCCGATGTTGATTGGGCTGGGGACAGCCGTCGCAAGTACGGTATACGGCGGTGTCGCATCGTAGACGATGATGTCTGACGAGGGCAAAGTGCCGGTATTTTCCAGATAGATCCGGTATTCCAACACGTCTCCTACCCCGCCCCCGTTGGCGACACCTTCGGGGGTGCCTTGCGTGACATTGCGCACGGTCTTGGACAGCTTCAGCGCGCCTTGCGACGCTTCCACCGTCACAAGGTCGGTGTTGCGATCCTCTTCGACGAGGCCAGTACTGCCGTAGGTCGTATCCGCAACAATATCAACGCTATAGGATGCTCCTGGACCGGCGGCGGCAGAGGCTGAAACCCGCGCAACAAGGCAAAGCGTTGTCCCTGCCGAGATGGCGACCGGACCGGTGATCGGCGTATCAGCCGTGCCGTCACAACCGTTATCTATAAACAAACCGGTGGCAAAGGCATCGGGGGTCGCGCTGGTCTGTGCATCAAGCGTAAAGAGCACGCTGCCGGTCGCATCTGCGATATATTCATGGCGAAGCGACACCACTTGACCGGGGCGGATTGCGGCCTGTTGGTCAAGGTTTAGCCGTGCCGCGACGATCAGGCCAAAGTTCAAATCGGCGTAGGACGTGCCTGCCGCGGGCGTGAAGGTGAACGCCCCGTCGCGCGGGTCGGCGTTCACGATAGCGGGCAGGCCAAGTGCGCTTTCCGATACGGTGCGCAGCAAGGCGTCAGGCACCACAGACACCGTGACGGTATTCGTGTAGCCATCAGGCAGGGTCAGGCTCCAGCTGCCGTCTGCCGCTACGGCGGGTGTGCCGATCACGACGCCAGCGCTGTCTAGCATCTGAACTACGGCGCTGTCCGTGCCGACCTCTGTGCCGCCTTGGACGCCGTCAAAGGCTGTGGCCCCGGCCCCGTTGTCCAAAAACACCAGACCCGAGAGTGTTGCGCCGGTGCCGATGAACGCGACGGTGACGCTTGCCTCGTCATCGTCAGCCAAACCGTCCGATAGATCGTCAACCAAAGCGCCGACCGACGGGTCACTGTCGGGGTCGGACAACGAACTGGCGACGATTTCTGCGGTATTGGTATGCGCGCCGCTGTCCAATATGGTGACGCGAATTGTAAGCACATGGCTACTGCCAGACGGCACATCGCCAAGCGTCCAGATACCGGTACCCGTATCATAGGTATCCCCCTGCCCCGCCGCATCATCAGAGACATAGGCGAAACCCTTGGGCAGCAAATCACGCACCCGCACGTCGGCCGCAGTGCCCGGCCCATCATTGGACACGGTCAGGATGAAATCGATCGCTTCGCCCGCTGTCGCTTGGGTGATTGGCACGCCATCTGACGCGCGCTGCGCGCTTTTGGTCAGCGACAGGTCGGCGGCCGTCGGCGCGGTGGCAAAGCCAAAGTTTTGATCAGCGGTGTCGGCCCCCGTGGTGACGGATACGCCAGTTAGCGGATTGACCGTTGATAGGGTTAGGGCAGCGGGGATGTCGGGATCTGCGGTATCCACCTCGATCCGGTAGGTCAGCGTCGCGTTGACGGTGCCAAAGACATAGCTGCCGTCAGCGATCGTTTCCGCCGCGGATACCAGCGTATCGTCGGCAGGATCAGACGGCGTTCCATTGTCGTCATATAGGTTGATGGTGATGCCCGCAGGCAGCCCGGTATCGCCAGCGTTAAGCGTGCTGGACCCGTCAGCATCCTGATAGAGGGTGCCAGAGATTGACCCGCTTTGGAAAACCGTCGACACGAACGGCCCCGGGGCGCGGCAGGACGCACCATCGTTGCCCTGATACGTCAGATTGCTGACGGTGCCCTGCACTTCGATGAAGTCGTATGTCGCGGGGCGATTGCCGTCAGACCCGACCTCGATCGCAAAGACTTGGCGGGACTGGTTATCAAAGGCGTACATGAAACCGCTGCCATCGAACCAGACCGAGTCAATATCGATCGAGAAGTATCCGGCAGCCAGCGGGACGTTGGCAATCAGATCAATGGTAATAGGTCCCGGCACGCCATTGTTCGGATCAAAGGCATAAAGATTGCGCGCGGGGTCAAAGAAATAGATCAGGCCGTCGCGCGGATTATAGGCCATATCACGGCCATAGGGCGACCCTGCCGCAGCCGTCAAAACGCCCACCGCCACTGGATTTGTCGGATCGCTGATATCCAGCAGTTGATAGCGGCTGACATCGCTACCCGACATATAGATCATGATGCCATTTGGCAGGATGTCTGAATTGGTGTCCGGCGTTTCAATGGTCAACCCAGACACATCAGCCACTTCTTGCACAGCGCCAGCGGCGTTGATCCGCATCAACGTCCGAGGGCTTTGGCGCACACCGTAGATATAGCCGTCCAGCTCATTATAGCCCCAGCCGGTCACAAGATAGTTGCCGGTATAATTTGGCGGCAAAGCGGTCTGGCTTAGCGTGTAAAGGCCACCGCTTTCGCTGACCGTCAGCTGGCTGAGTGAAGGCAAGTTAAATGCTGTTTCCGTTGCGACCATGAAAAACGTCGATGAACAGGTCAGCGGCGCCCCCGGATTGGACAGGGTCACAAGGTAATCCTCGACCTCGCCGTCTAGGTTTATTCCGTCGAAAGGATCGGCCGCGACGCCGCTGGTAGTAGACCAACGCAAGCGCGCATAGGTGGCACCGTTACCGATATCTGCAGGCACAGGAATATTCAGAACAATCTGATTGTTAAAGGTGCCGTCGGTATCGCCTGTGCCGCCATCACGGAAATCAATCGCCACATGTTCATCAGCCTCGAACGCGCCGTTTTGATCATAGTCGATCCAAAGCTGAAGGTTCGTGATACCGGGCACCAGCACTGGCAGCCCCAAATCGAACTGCGCACTCAGGGTCTCGTGGGTTCGCACTGTCAGCGGTACTGTCGTGCCTGCAACAATCTGCGGAAACGTCGTCGCGTCTTCATCGTCGATGCCGTCGATATCGTCGCCATCGGCGTTGGCAGAAAACTTCGTCGAGGTTTCTGTGTCCGGCTCTGCCGTACCAAGATAGATCAGCGGCACGACCACATGACGCGGATCGCCATAGCTGCCGGGCGCGTCGCCGCGATCAACCAGATCCGCAGCCGCGATGATGAAGGAATAATCCTCAACCTCTCCGTCCAGCGTCGGGTCTGATATGCCTAGCCCAGCCTGCGATGCCCAGCGAAAGCGGCCAAAGGTCCGCGATGTTGTCGCATCATCCGGCACTGTCACGTTGATCTGGATTTGTCCGTCCCCAGCAGTCACATCATCGCCAGTCCCATCATCGCGCAGGTCCGTCGCAAAACGTTCGACAGCCGTATTTTCAAACAACCCGTTGCCGTTGAAATCAATCCACGCCTGAAGGTATCCGTTGCCAGCGACCCTAACGGTCAACGTGACAATTGAACCTTGCGTTAATAGCGGCAGCGTCACGCCGTCCTCGTCGTCACTGCCTGTCAGGTCGTCGCCAGTGGCCGTTAGGTCCGACTGGGTAAATGCCTCTGCATCAGGTGCCGTTGTTCCCAAGTAAACTGTGGGGGTTGCGACGATCGCATGCTTGGGCGCCAAATAGGTGATGGGCGCATCGCCAAAATCAAAACCAAGCGTGTAAAGCAGGGTCAGCGTGTCTGGGTTAGACTGAAGGCGGTTGGGAAACGTCTGACCTATGGGGCCAATGCCCGCAGTGGCCGTCGCCGTTAGCCCGCCGTTCAAAATATCAGCAGCCGTCACGGTGTTTGCGGCCGTACAGGTAAAGGTGCCGCCTGCAGGCACCTCTGTTGTGATTGCGGGACAGGTTACCGTGCCGACCGAGTCGTCCTGGATTACGATATCCTGCCCGACATTGAACGGCAGGGTGCCGTCGTTGGTGACGGTATAGGTGTAGTTGATCGTCGCCCCTAGCGCGACCAAATCGCCCGGGTTCGTCGTTTTGACCAAGGAAATGCTTTGGCCGACCGCAAATTCAGTGTCCGCTAAAACACTCAGGCCCCGTGGGGCGGGATCGTAAGGACCCACGTTTCGGACGTTTCCAATGGATTCGTCATAATAGAAGACTGCCCACGACGTGGCGTCAGGAAAAACAGACCGTAACGTGCCCGTGTCATCATTGTTAGAGGTTGGTGAAACGGGGGGACCGTCTAGATAAATACACTGCGCTTGGTTAGCCCCGATGGGGCCCGTTGCCCCAGCGCCCGGTCCGGGCCCGATAATAAACGTCGGGGTCGCAGAAACGGCCGACAGGGCCGGATTACCATTGCTACCGAAAGCGGTGATAAAATCGCAGCGGTCATTGGGGGCATTGTTATCGCTGGCATCAAGGTCCGTGGTATCAATCTTTAGGCCGTCAACCGGAAGGGCCACACTGTTGGACGAAAAGCTAAGTTGGACCGCCGCCCATGAATCGCCGACCCGGCCCGAATTGGGCGGCGCATCAACGAGAAACGTCAGCGCCTCGATCCCGCCGCCGAAAATCGCGACATCATCAGGCGACACGATGCCGCCCCCCGCCACAAAGTTGCCCACGACGTCGATCCTTGTATCGACTTCAAAACCATACTGGTCTTTCAGGGTGAAGCTTAACGGCGCGGTCGATCCCGCAGGCCAATCGATCTGCGCCCAATCAAGTGTGAAGTCGCCTGCGTAAAGCTTGGGCGTTGCCAGCATCGCGATTGCAACAACACTGCTGAATGATGCACGCATAAACCGGGTTGCGACGGACTTGGGCACTTCATTCACCTATTACTTAGACACGTGGTCAGTCGTTTGGGATGCGGTGGTGACGACCGGACCCAAACACTTCAATGCGCCAGCCCTAAGCGTCCCCCGACAACAATCGATCCCGCCCACTGTCGCAGGCTGCGCCGTGCCAAGCAAAAGCGCAGAGAGGCAGAAACATCGCCGTCTTGGATAGGGCGCTATGCTTTCGAATAGCGCGAGGCTGATCAGTGCATGGCGGATCGCGGCGCAAGCAATGTTTTCCGGCGGTGGCGCTGCCGCGTGAACCGGATGACGGATTGGTGCCAACAATTCAAAACGTCAGGCGATCTGCGTCAGGGAACAGCCTTCACCCGCCGAATACGGCCTTGTCTTCATCGCTCATGAAAGCGGATGCTTAAAAATTAGGCTCAATGCCTAGCATTGGTCATGCGCGCCGGTTTTCAAAGCGACTGCGGCAAAAATGAATTGACTCGGCGTAGGGTCATGATGAACCAATAGGTAATTGGTTCACATTTGCCGCAAGGACGCCTCTTCTGTCTCAGCATCTTCCCCTTTTGTCGCTGCGCGACTTCAGCCTGAAATTCAAAGGGCAGTCGGCCTGCGTTGTCGAAAATGTTGACCTGACCGTCGCAGAAGGAGAGATCCTGTGCATCGTCGGCGAGTCCGGTTGCGGCAAAAGCGTGACCGCGATGGCGCTGATGGGACTGCTGCCGCAAGATGCCGCCAAAATTCCCAGCGGCACTATGGTTTTCAACGGTAAAACGATAGATATGACGTGCGAACGTATCCCCGCGACCATGCGCGGCGGGGACGTGGCGATGATCTTTCAAGAGCCGATGACCTCGCTCAATCCCGCTTTTCGGATTGGCGATCAGATCGCCGAAGCGGTGCAGCAGCACAAGGGGTGCACCCGTGCGCAGGGACGCGCCCGTGCGCTGGAAATGTTGATCCGGGTGGGACTCCCCTCTCCTGAACAGCGGCTGGATCAGTATCCGCACCAATTGTCAGGTGGTCAGCGCCAACGCGTTATGATTGCCATGGCCCTTGCCAATGACCCCAAGCTTTTGATCGCAGACGAGCCGACAACCGCGCTTGATGTCACGATCCAAGCGCAAATTTTGGAACTGATCCGCGATTTGCAGCGCGACACGGGCATGGGCACGATCATGATTACCCATGACCTAGGTGTCGTCGCTGAAATCGCCGACACGGTCGCTGTTATGTATGGCGGCCAAGTGGTTGAACGCGGCCCAATGGCCGAAGTGTTTGAGGATCCCCAGCACCCCTACACCATCGGCCTTATGGACTCGGTCCCGCGCTTATCGGGCCCCCGCGCCCGGCTCACGACGATCGAAGGTACAGTGCCGTCGATTGATACGATGCCGCAAGGTTGCCGGTTCCGGACACGCTGCCCCTTTGCGGCCCCGATCTGCAATGCGCGCCCCGCGCTTGCACACGTCAGCGAAACCCACGCCGTGGCATGCCATTTCGCCCCCTTGGAACAGAACCTGAAGGTGGCGCAATGACACCGATCCTAGAAGCACAGAACGTCAAAAAGCACTTCCCGACCGGCGGCGGTTTGTTTCAGAAAAAGGGCCTCGTTAAGGCTGTCGATGGCGTGTCGCTGTCCATCACCCCGGGCGAAACTTTTGCCATTGTTGGCGAATCTGGCTGCGGTAAATCTACGCTTGCCCGTCTTTTGATGCGTCTGCTGGACCCGACCAGCGGCGACGTGGTGTTTGACGGCAAGCAGGTCACAGCGGCCAAGGGCGTTGCACTGTCCGCCCTGCGCCGGGACATGCAGTTCATTTTTCAAGACCCGTTTTCGTCCCTGAACCCGCGGATGACAGTCGGCAAACTGGTGGGCGAGCCGCTAGAGGTGCACGCACCAGAACTGTCCAAAACTGACCGCCGCGCCAAGGTTGCAGAGCTATTGGCCAAGGTCGGTTTGCGGCCAGAGCACGCGGACCGCTACGCGCATGAGTTTTCTGGCGGCCAGCGCCAGCGCATCGGGATCGCCCGCGCGCTTGCCTCTGGTCCGCGGCTGATTATCGGCGACGAACCCGTCAGTGCGCTGGATGTGTCGGTGCAGGCGCAGGTGGTGAACCTGCTGGGCGATCTGGGCCGTGATTTGGGCCTGACGCTGGTGCTCATCGCGCATGATCTGGCTGTGATCCGGCACATGTCGGACCGCGTGGCCGTCATGTACTTGGGTAAAATCGTTGAACAGGGCACAACGGACGATGTGTTCGAACAGCCGCGCCATCCCTACACCCGCGCTTTGCTGGACGCGATCCCAGACCTAGACGACCAATCTGGCGCCTCGCGCGCCCGGATCGAGGGTGAGATGCCCTCCCCCTCTGCCCCGCCGCCGGGCTGCGCGTTTCATACCCGCTGCCCCCACGCGACGGCACTGTGCCGCGAAGCTGTCCCGCAACCAGTGGAGACCCCCAACGGCCACATGACCGCCTGTCACCATTGGCAGGACATTCCCGCCGCGCCCCGGCAAACGACACCCCGCAGCAAAAGCCCCGCCACCTTGGCGCGGCTCGCGCTTTACCGCCAAGCGACGCGGGGGGCGCAGATCATCCCCGTCGCATCCCAAACCCCTGACAGAGAGGCCACCACATGAAAAATCTGACCCTCACGACAGCGGCCCTTGCCCTGATGGCAAGCGGCGCAATGGCACAGGATTTGCGCATCGCGTTGCAGTCCGACGCTGACATTCTGGACCCGGACCAGTCGCGGACCTTTGTGGGCCGCATCATCTATACCGCCCTATGCGACAAGCTGGTCGACATTACGCCTGATCTGGAAATCATTCCCCAGCTTGCGACCGCATGGACCGTGGCGGAGGATGGCATGTCCATCGACATGACCGTGCGCGAGGATGTCGTTTTCCACGACGGCACCGCGTTCAACGCGCAGGCTGTCGCTGACAACATCACCCGGTCGCAGACCATGGACGGCAGCATGCGCAAGTCAGAGCTGGCCTCGATCGCATCCGTTGACGTGACAGGCGACTACACGTTGACGCTGAACCTGACCGGTCCCGATGCCACTGTGATCGCCCAGCTGGCTGACCGCGCCGGCATGATGGTATCACCGACGGCCGCCGCCGCGATGGGCGACGATTTCGGCCTCGCGCCAGTCTGCTCTGGTCCGTTCGCATTTGAAGAGCGGGTCGCGCAGGACAAGATCGTGCTGAAGAAGTTCGCAGACTATTGGAATGCGGACGAAATCCACTTTGATAGCGTCACATACCTGCCAATCCCCGACACGACTGTGCGTCTGGCCAACCTGCAATCCGGCGATATTCACATCCTAGAACGTCTGGCCCCCACCGACTTGGCGCAGGTCAATGCGGATGACAGCATCAACGTTCTGTCCGCCGTATCGATGGGCTATCAGGGCATCACTTTTAATGTGGGCAATGGCGAACAAGCCGACAATCCGTTTGGCACCGATCCGCGTCTGCGGCAAGCATTCAGCTATGCCATTGACCGCGACGCCATCAATCAGGTCGTGTTCGAGGGCGCTTTTGCCGCTGGCAACCAACCCTTCCCGCCAACATCGCCTTGGTATGATGCGGATTATCCCGTCGAAGGCCGCGATGTCGAAAAGGCCAAAGCACTGCTGGCAGAGGCAGGCTATCCCGACGGCATCGACCTTGTCGTGCAGGTGCCGAACACGACCATCCCCCTGCAACTGATGCAGGTAATCCAGTCGATGACCGCCGAAGCGGGCATCAACATCGAGATCGTGTCCAAAGAGTTCGCCACGCTGCTGTCTGACCAGACCGCAGGCGACTATCAGGCAAGCCAGATCGGCTGGTCTGGCCGCGTCGATCCAGATGGCAACATCCACCAGTTTGTCACGACGGATGGCGGCATCAATGATGCGGGCTATTCCAACGCCGCTGTCGACGATGCACTGAATGCGGCGCGCACACAGGCCGATGTTGCATCACGCAAGACGCAGTATGACGCAGCCCGCGACGTGCTGATCAATGATGCGCCGCTGGTGTACCTCTACCACGAAAGCTGGATCACCGCGCTTGACGCCAATATCGAAGGCTACACCGCCTATCCCGACGGCATGATCCGCCTAGAAGGTGTGACCCTGTCCGAATGATCCCGGTCCGCCCCCAGCCCAACCGGGCCGGGGGCGGCCACCCTTAACCGCATTTCACCCATGCAAGGGGCAGCCCATGCTCTCGTTCTTCCTGCGCCGACTTGTCATCGCGATCCCGACGATCATTTTGATCTCGGTCTTCGTCTTTGGCTTGCAGAAAATCCTACCCGGCGATCCGCTGCTTGTCCTTGCAGGCGAGGAACGCGATCCTGCTGTGCTGGAATTCCTGCGCGAGAAATATCGCCTGAATGATCCTATTCCAGTGCAGTATATGACCTGGGCAGGTAACGCGCTTGGCGGCGATCTGGGCACATCTTTTCGCACCAATCAGCCAGTAACGGAACTGATCGGGCAAAAGCTGCCTGTCACGATCCAACTGGCTTTGATGTCGCTGATCTTTGCCGTGTTCATTGGCATTCCCGCAGGCATCATGTCCGCCTATCGCAAGGGAACGGTCACCGATTATATTGCCAACATCGTCGCCCTGTCCGGTCTGTCGATCCCGAACTTCTGGCTGGGGATCATGCTGATCCTTCTGGTGTCCGTGAAATGGCAACTGCTGCCCGCGTCCGGATATGTGCCGCTTAGCGAAGATTTCTGGTTGTCGATCAAGACCATGCTGATGCCTGCCTTCGTGCTGGGCACCGCGCTGGCCGCAACCTTGATGCGGCATACCCGGTCGGCAATGCTGGGCGTGTTGACCTCTGACTATGTGCGCACCGCCCGCGCCAAGGGATTGTCCGAACGCAAGGTCGTGCTGAAGCATGCCTTTCGAAATGCGCTGACGCCGATCGTCACCCTGACCGCGCTGCTGTTCGGTGAATTGATCGCAGGTGCCGTCCTGACAGAGCAGATCTTTACCATCCCCGGCTTTGGCAAGCTGGTCGTCGATGCCGTCTTTAACCGCGATTACGCTGTGGTGCAGGGCATCGTTCTGGTCACTGCCGTTGGGTTCATCGTTATGAACCTGCTCGCCGATATGGCCTATTTCCTTCTTAACCCCCGGCTAAGGAGCAACTGATGGCTGCCGCTGACACAAACGTTGCCAAGACGGCGCCTGCAATGGACCTTGCCCCGTCTGAAAACCGCGTCTGGAAGAAATTCCGCAGCCATAAATCAGCGATGCTGGGCGGTTTTCTTGTGCTGTTCTTCATCACCCTTGCGCTGCTGGCCCCCGTATTGCCGATCCCCAATCCGGCGGCGACGGATTGGGGCGCGATCCGCAAAGCGCCATCCGCTGCGCATTGGATGGGCACGGACGATCTGGGCCGGGACGTGCTGTCGCGGATGATCTGGGGGGCGCAGGCATCCTTGCTGGCGGGTGTCATTTCCGTCGCAATTGCGATGGCTGTTGGCGTACCTTTGGGGATCGTCGCGGGCTACTTCGGCGGTTGGCCCGACGCGATCATTTCGCGCTGCACCGAGGCGCTGCTCGCCGCGCCTTTCCTGATCCTTGCCATCGCGCTGGCCGCCTTTCTTGGGCCGTCGCTGAGCAATGCCATGATCGCGATCGGCATCTCGGCCACGCCGCTCTTCATCCGGCTGACGCGCGGTCAAGTGCTGAACGTCAAGGTCGAGGATTACGTCGACTCCGCCCGTGCCATTGGCCTGCCGACGCGGCTGATCCTGTCGCGTTATATTCTGCCTAACGTGCTGCCCCCGATCCTTGTGCAGGCAACGCTGACCATCGCCACCGCGATCATTGCAGAAGCCTCGCTATCTTTCCTTGGCCTTGGCCAGCAACCGCCCGCGCCCTCTTGGGGCTCGATGCTGAACACGGCTAAGAACTTCTTGAACCAAGCGCCTTGGATGGCGCTTTGGCCCGGCATCTCGATCTTTCTTGTGGTGCTTGGCTTTAACCTTTTGGGCGACGGTCTGCGCGACGCCCTTGACCCTCGCGAACACTAAAGGGACGACCCCATGACCTTCACCACCCGCCCGGAAATCCGCGGCACCTTCGGCGTTGCAACTTCGACCCATTGGATCGCCTCTGCCGTTGGCATGTCGATCTTGGAACGCGGCGGCAATGCCTTTGACGCCGCTGTCGCCACCGCCATCACACTACAAGTGGTAGAGCCGCATTTGAACGGCCCCGCCGGCGATATGCCTGCGATCTTTCAAAAAGCAGGCGAGGATGTGCAGGTGGTCTGCGCGCAAGCCCCTGCCCCTGCAGGTGCCACGTTGGAACACTACCGGGCGCAGAACTTAACGCTTATCCCCGGCTCTGGCTTGCTGGCGACTGTGATCCCCGGCGCCTTTGACGGCTGGATGCTGATGCTGCGCGATCACGGCACCATGACCCTGCGCGACGTGCTGACACCTGCGATTGACTATGCCCGCGACGGTCATCCTATGTTGCCCCGCGTTGCCAATACCATCGCTGGGCTGGCCGACTATTTTGCTGAACATTGGCCCACCAGCGCCGCGGTCTGGACGCCGAACGGCAAAGCCCCTGCTGCCAACGCCTTGTTCAAAAACCCTGATCTTGCAGACACTTACGACCGCCTTGTGACCGAAGGTGAAGCCGCAGGCGATGACCGTATCGCCCAGATCGATGCCGCCCGCCGCGCGTGGTCGGAGGGTTTTGTCGCCGACGCAATCGACGCCTATGTCCAAACCGCCAACGTCATGGATGTCTCAAACGAAAAGCACATGGGTGTGCTGACCAAAGCTGACATGGCAGGCTGGTCTGCCACCTACGAGCCGTCGCTGTCCTATGACTACCACGGCTGGACCGTCCACAAGACCGGCCCGTGGTCGCAAGGTCCGGTGCTGTTGCAGGCCCTCGCGATCCTCAAGCATTTCGACCTTGCCGCAATGGACCCAATGGGCGCCGAATTCACCCATACGGTGATCGAGGCGATGAAACTCGCCTATGCCGACCGCGAAGCTTATTACGGCGATCCGCTGCACAGCGAGATCCCGATGGAATACCTGTTGTCGGATGCCTACAACGCAGAGCGCGCAAAGATGATCAGCGCACGGGCCAGCACCGAACAACGCCCAGGCCGCGTGCAGGGGTTCGAACATCAGGCCGACGCCTATATCGCCCGTGCCGCGCATGATTTCGGTGCCGCCGACGCCGCCCCGCAAGAGCCAACGATGGCGCATCTGACCGAAAAGCGCGGCGACACCGTGCATCTGGATATCATCGACCGCTGGGGCAATATGGTGGCGGCAACGCCGTCGGGCGGGTGGCTGCAGTCGAACCCCGTCGTGCCCGGCCTTGGCTTTCCGCTGAATTCCCGCGCGCAGATGTTCTGGCTCGAGGACGGCTTGCCCACAACGCTGGCCCCCGGCCGGCGCCCGCGCACAACGCTGACGCCGTCGCTTGCAACACACGAGGACGGCCGCCGCATGGTCTTTGGCACGCCGGGCGGCGACCAGCAGGACCAGTGGCAATTGGTGTGGTTCTTGCGCTTTGTACATTGGGACATGGAACTGCAGGCCTGCATGGACGCGCCTTTGTTTCATTCCATGCACTTCCAAGGCAGCTTTTACCCCCGCGAAGCTAAACCCGGCGAGATGATGCTAGAGCCCGCCTTTGGCGAAGACACCATTGCCGATCTGCGGGCCCGCGGTCACATCGTGCACGTGGCAGAACCATGGTCCGTTGGCCGCCTGACAGCCGCCTTGCGCGACCCGGACGGCATCATGCGCGCCGCCGCCACGCCGCGTCTGATGCAAGCCTATGCGGTGGGGCGCTAAGCCATGACATGGAGCCTGATCGCGCGTGACGGGGACGATATCGGCCTGATTGTCGCGTCAAAGTTCTTTGCCTGCGGCGCGGTTGTCCCCTACGTTGGTGCCCGCACCGCCGTCGCATCGCAGGCCTTTTGCAACCCCATCTGGGGCACAGAAGGACGCACCCGGTTAGAGACGCAAAGCGCTGAAAGTGTGATGGCTGATCTTGTGTCACGCGACGCAGGTCAAGACATTCGCCAAGCGCATATGATCGACGCGCAGGGCAATTTTGCAGCCCACACGGGCGGCGATTGCACCGATTGGGCGGGGCATCTGATCCGCGACGACCACTCCGTCGCGGGGAATATGTTGGCGGGGCCAGAGGTGATCCACGCCACCTCTGCTGCCTTTGCCGCGTCCACCGGCCCCTTTGCGCAGCGCTTGATTGCCGCCATGCAAGCCGGAGAGGCCGCAGGCGGCGACAAACGCGGGCGGCAAGCGGCAGGGCTGACGATTCACAAAGGCGAGGACCATGCTTGGCTGTCGCTGCGCGCCGACGATCACGCCGATCCGCTGGGCGAACTTGACCGTTTGTGGCGGGTTGCGCAGGAACGCTATGTGCCCTTTACCCTTGGCATGCCGACCGCCGCGGCCTTTTCCGGCAGCCCCACGCGCGAACATATCGATGCGGCCATTGCGCAAGCCGAGGCGCAGCGCGTAGAATCCGGCCAGCCGAGTTCTTCTTTTGCCGTGGATACATGACCCAGCCACTTAAACAGCGCGTAATGACCCTGATCGAGGCTGAACTGCCCGCCGATGGGCGCCTGCCCACCGAACGCGCGCTTGCCGAACGCTTTGACACCTCTCGGCGGTTGATCCGGCAGGTGCTGGACGAATTGGAAATCGAAGGACTTGTCTGGCGCAAACAAGGCTCTGGCACCTTTGCAGGCCATCCGCAGGATCCGACCGGCGATCTGGCTGCCCGCATCGCAGGCGAGAGCGACCCCATTCAGGTCATGGAAGCGCGGCTATGCATCGAGCCAGAGCTGGCCGCGCTGTGTGCCACGCGGATGACGGACGCGGAAATTCTGCGATTGCGGACCCTTGCCACGCGGCAAGTCGCCGCCGATGCCCAAACGATAGAGCTGTGGGACGGCGCGCTGCACCGGCTGATTGCGCAATGCGCCCGCAACAGACCCCTGCTGACGGCCTTTTCCCTTCTGGACCGTATCCGGTCCAATCCCGATTGGGTTCAAGTCCGCGCCAAGGCCCGCAGCCGGTCGTCGATTGCTGTGCCGCAAAGCGAACACGAGGTCCTGATCGCCGCCATCGCCGCACGCAACCCCGCTGCCGCCCGCCAAGCGATGCACGATCACCTGTCCGCCCGCTTTGACGCGTTGATGGTTGAATTCACTACGCCCGTCACTGATGTGGCAGAATAGGGCAGGCCGGATTTAACCGATTAGCAGCGCGATTTCAAAACGCGCACCGCGTCGTCGAACGTGCCCACATTTTCTGCCGCGCGTGCGGTCAAATGGGCCCCTTCCAGCAAGGCAAGCGTGGCGCAAGCTTCTGATGCCGGGTCCGATACATATTTGATGGTGCTGTCCTTTTGCCCCGCAGAAAAGACAGCTGCGAGGCGCGCAAGCATCATAGCGCGGAATGCCTTGATCTGTTCAATCGCAGCATCAGGCAGGCTTGCGCGGCTGCCCGTCAAAGCCACGCAAAGGCACAGCGTCTTGCCGCCCTGAAGCGCATCACGGTATAGCGCGATCAATGCCAGCAGGCGTGCGCCTCCGGTCTGATGACGGGCCGTGATCTGGTCGCACGCAGCGCCAAGGTCCGTTCCATAGCGATCCATCATCGCGGCGCACAGGTCGGCTTTGGTCGCGAAATGATAGTGAACAGAGGCTTTTCGGATCCCGACGCTGTCTGCCAAATCTGCATAGCTGAACCCGTCGAAACCGCGCGCGCGGGCAGCGTATTCTGCGGCATCCAGCAGGGCCGTTCTTGTATCAACCGTCATGCGCCATCACGCCTTTGCTGCTTTGATCCGGTCAAAGGTCTGTTCTGCCGCCTCGAGCGCACCTTCAAGGTATCCGCCGAACTGAGCGGCGACTTCGGTTCCGCCAAAGATCAACCGGCCGTCCCAAAGCCCGTCCAATGCGGCGGGCAAGCCATAAGTTGGATGCGCGTAAAGTGGCTTTTGGTCGGCTGCCGTGGCGGTAAAGGGATCAAAGGCCCAATCCTTGATATATCGCTGGGTCGGCTGCCCGGCCTGCGGCCCAAACAGACGCGTCAATTGCTGCAGCACCGCAGACCACAAGTGATCGTGGTCTTGCCGCGCTTGAGGCGGGATGCCCAGAAAACCAAACAGCGCATAGGGGCCGCCCTGTGCTGGCGATGCGTCGTGAACTTCTGCCAGCGGACCGCGCTGGCTCATCGCGTCGCCCGACAGGCCTGCTTCGCGCCAAAACGGGCGGTCATAGGTCACAACGACCTTGGCCTGTCCAGCCATCCACGTCGCAATCCCATCCATTGCGGCATGGGCGGATGCGGGCAAGTCAGGGGAGTAGGTGATGCCGCCCGCGATACGCGGCGGTAGGGCCAGCACGACCCGCCTGGCGTCAATTTGCTGGCCCGATTGCGTCGTTGCCGTGATGCCGCCTGCACTTTGCGCCAGCGCCGCGATCTGCGTCGACAGCATCACGCGCGTTGCGGGCAAGCGGGCCATGAGCCCATCTGTCAGGGCCGCCATACCGCCCTGCACCCGAAACGAGCCTTGCATCGACGCAAACCCCTTGCCGCGCTGGACATGCCCGCTGGCGTCCTCGAAGCTAAGCTCGCCTGCGTAATGCTGCTCTGTTTCCTTTAGCCCCAAGGAGGCCATCAGCGCAGCAATGCGCGGCTGGCCGGGCCAGAACCACGTTGGGCCCAGATCGAAAGCGCCAGCCCCGAACTGTTCTGTCAGGATCCGCCCACCCGTGCGGCTACGCGCCTCAACCAGCAGAAAGTCATGGCCGACAGCGTTCAGCCGCGCCGCAAGCGCAAGACCGGACAGGCCCGCACCGATGATCAACGTCTGCGTTTGCATCACTTCGTTTGCAGCCGTGGCAGCGGACTCCATCGATCAAACCACCGGCGGCTTGGCAAAAGGCAGATGGCCAGTCTTCATCCAAATCTGCGCGCCGTCCGGCCCAGCCACGACCGACAACGGATCGCCCTCTGGCAGACGCAGCCAGTCGTGGCGCTGCAATACGTCGCCGCCAATGCTGAGTGATCCGCCGATCACCAAAGCCTCTATTCCGCCGGGGGCCTGCGACGTCATGTGTGCGCCAGCCTCTAGCTGGCTGTAGGTTACGACCTCTCGGGTATCCTCGTGCAATACTGCTGTTGCGACGCCGCCAACCGGTTCCGGCAGCGTATCGGCCATCGTTTTGCGAAACTGGACCCGGTCCTGCGGGTCGAACTGCCACAGCTTGACGAAGATGGTGCAGCCGTCCTGCGATCCCGGCGTGTGCTGGCTGGTCGGCGGATTGCGCACATAGGTGCCCGCCGGATAATCGCCATGTTCATCCTGAAATACGCCATCCAAAACGATAAACTCTTCGCCGCCGGTGTGGGTGTGCGCTGAAAAGCTGCTGCCGGGCGCGTAGCGCACGATACTGGTAGCACGGGCGACTTCGCCGCCAATCCGGTCAAGCATACGCCGATCAACACCCTTCATCGGCGAGGCCTGCCAATCAATATCATTACTGTGCATCAGGACACGGGCCGAGAAATCAGAGTTGAGGGTCATCGGAGCTCTTCTTTTTTAGGATATCTACCGCGGCGCCCTGTGGGAGCAACGCTTTGGGGTCTGCCTGCCTACCTACCGAAAGGTAGGCAGGTTGAAAAGCCCCAAAAAGCCCGTACCGCCCAGCTCAAACTTTCAAAGGGCGCGAGAGGATGGGCGGGGATCTCCGGCGGTGGCACGCAGCAAATTTCTAACGGCAGTCAAAAGACATAGCAATAATCGACACTCTTTCGGGTTCAAATCCCGCATTAAATCAATCTAAAACGCTAAATCTGACCCTAAGTTTCGACGAAAATCAGACGCCAACTGTGATGCTGCGCATTCCTTTACAGCAGTGCGGTTGCAGTGCTTGGGACAAGCGCCACGACGAGCAAAACGAGCAACATGACCCCAATGAAAGGCAACGTCGCGGCGAAAATCTGCTCGACCGTCACGTTGGGATCGTCCAGCGTATTATGCACCGTAAAGACCGAGATCCCAAAAGGCGGCGTCAGCAAACCAATTTCCACCGCAAGGACGGTGATGATACCAAAGTGGCTTAGGTCGATACCAAGCCCCTGTGCGATAGGGGCCGCAATCGGCACCATGATCAGCAGGATTGAGGTGCTATCAAGGATCATCCCCATGAGCAGGATGATCACCGAATAGAACATCAAAAACCCCAGCGGTGAAAAACCTCCTGCCCGCACCAGATCGGCGATGGCATTTGGCAGGCCCGCGATGGAAAGCATCCGCGAATAATAGCTGGCCGCGATCAGCAGCACGAGGATTGCGACCGAAATCGCCCCTGTTTGCTTCATCACCTGCCACATCTTGCCGCCGCCCAGACTGCGGCGCCACAGGGCGATGATCAGCGCGCCGAACGCCCCGATCCCGCCCGCTTCTGTCGGGGTAAAGAACCCAGAATACAGGCCGCCGAGCACCAAGAACACCAACAGGATAATCGGGATCAGCTTGCCCAGCATCGTCGCGGCTGACATCTTGGGCCCGCTACGGTCCAATCGCTTGACGCGGGCCGCTTGGGGATCGGTGTAGACGAAGCCGGGGAAAAGCACGGAAATGCCCATCAACATGGCGACAAATCCGATGGCAAGCAGCATGCCGGGGATCAGGCCCGCGATAAACATGCCGCCAATCGACACCTCGGCCAGCACGCCATAGATGATCAAAAGCAGGCTCGGCGGGATCAGCATACCCAGCACCGAACTGCCTGCGACAGTCCCTGCGGCAAAGGCCGGGCGATAGCCGTGGCGCGTCATTTCCGGCACCGCGACGCGGGTGAACACCGCGGCAGAGGCGATGGAGACGCCCGTGACAGCGGCAAAAATCGTGTTGGCGGCGACGGTCGCAACGCCAAGACCGCACAAGACGCGGCGCAATAGCTCTTCTGCCACCTCGAAGGTATCGCGCCCGACGTTGGACACACTGACCAGCAGCCCCATCAGCACAAACAGCGGGATCGTCGCGAACAGGTAATCCGCGATGCCGCTGTAGGCCGTCAGTTCCATCATACGAAACGCAAGGTCGATATTGCCCCGGATAATCCAGATGCCCAAAAAACCCACGGCAAACAGGGCATAAGCGATTTGAAGTCCAAGCAACACGAGGCTGACCAGGAGTGCGATCAGCACAAATCCGATTGCTAGGGTCGTCATAATGCAGCCTCGGTGTTGCGACGCAGGGTCATCGTCGCGCGGTAAAGGCAGGCCAGCAGTGCCGCTGTGCAGCCGATCACGGTGATGACGCGAAACGGAAAGGTCGGGATGGTAAACACGCCTTGCACGCCAAAGAACTCGGCGGTGGTCCATGCTTTGATCATGTTTGGCCATGACGCCCACAGGATCAGGGCAAATACCAATGCGCCCATAAGGGCAAACAGCGCATTTAAAAGCTGCGCGCTGGCAGGGCTGGCACGCTCTATCCTGCGGATCAGGAAATCGGCACGGGTCAGACGGCCTTGCATCACGGCGGCAGAGATTTGTAAAAAGACGATGGCAACGACCGACCGACCCGCAATTTCAGCCACCCCGGTAATCGGAGCGTTCAGGAAATTGCGCCCGATCACATCCAGCACGATCATCACCATCATCAGGCCGATCCAGACCGTGCCGATAGCCGACAACAGGTTCGCGGTACTGCCTAGAACGGCACCCACGGGGGCAGTGGCAAAGGCAGGAACGGCCCCCGCGTCTGCTGTCATTTCGATATCATCCGCCATGGCTGCCCCGCTGTGTGTGATTGGGCCGCCCGATTGCGCGGGGGCGGCCCATGTTTGCTTTGGCTCGTTTTGTGCTGGCGCTAGTCTTGGCGGCCAGCGTCCCAGTCGCGGCCGGGTGTCACGCCGTTTTCGCGCAGCGCGTCGAAATAGGCGGCCAGAACGATCTTTCCGTCCTCGCCGGTCTGTTCCAACCAAGGTGCGACGATGTCAGGCAGACCTTCGGTCCACTTGGCTTTTTCCTCGGCCGACAGCTCGTGCACGGTCAGGCCAGCGGCCTGCATTTCCGTCATCGCCTTTTCAGCCAGCATGCTGACGTAGTCGCCATGCGCGGTCGAGGTGACGGACGCAGCGGCGGTAAAGGCCTCTTGGACCGGGGCAGGCAGACCGTCAAAGAAGTCTTTGTTCGCTGCAATCGCACCAAAATACATCGACCCAATGCCGACGCGGGTTAGCTCTGGCGCGACCTCGTAAACGCGCGTGGGCAGGATGCCGGATGCAAAGGACAATGTCCCCTCGGTCACGCCGGTTTGGATGTTGGTGTAATAGGTTGTCAGCGCGCCATCGACGGGCGTCGCCCCGGTGCCTTGCAGCCAGTTAGCCGAGGTGCCCGGCGCGTTCAGCTTGCGGTTTTGCAGGTCTTCCATCGTGTTGACGGGAAAGTTGGCATAGATGTCATAGCTGTCGGTGATCAGCGACGATAGCGGCACCATGTTTTGTGCGGTCCAGCTATCATGCAATGCTGGCAGATTGGCGGACAGATCGTCAAAAATCTTGATCAGCAGCTTGTGGTCTTCTGTCGCGAAGGGCGTGAAATAGGTCACGTTCTGGAGGGGCATCGCCGCACCTTCCCAGACTGTGCCGACCATGCCCACGTCCACGATGCCGTCACTGACTGCGGCGCGGGTGTCGGTGAATTTATACAGCGTGCCGCCGTAGGCCTCGTTCCAATCGACCTTGTATTCGCCCTTTTCTGCAAGGATGCGGTCAACCTCTGGCTGGAATGCGTTCTTCATCGCATAGACCCAGATGTTCGCCTCTGGATGGCTGGACCCGATGTTGACGGTGACGCTTTCCTGCGCAAAGGCCGTTCCGGCCAGCAGCGTCAGCGCCGTGGTGGTGAAGAGTGTCCTGATCGTCATGGTATTCCTCCCTTATGGGCCGATTGGCCCGGTTTAGTCCTGTAGCTTACCAAGTCCCCGCAGCACCCGTTCCGGTGTGAACGGCATCGCCGTCACCTCCCCCCCGAACGGCCGCAGCGCGTCGTTGATTGCGTTCATAACAGCCGCCGCTGCGCCAGCTGTGCCGGCCTCTCCTGCGCCTTTTGCACCCAGTTCGCTTTCAAGCGTGGGCGTTTCGACGTGGGCGATGATCATGTCGGGCATCTCGCCCGCCATGGGGACAAGGTAATCCGCCATAGAGCCGTTCAGAAGCTGGCCTTCGGCGTCGTAATGCAATTCCTCGAACAGGGCAGCACCCAACCCCTGCACGATGCCGCCGCGAATTTGTTCATCGACCAGCTGTGGGTTGATGACACGGCCGCAATCCTCGACGCACCAATGCTTGAGCAGTTTGACGTGGCCCGTGTCGGTGTCCACCTCGACATAAGACGCCTGCACGCCGTTGGTGAAGGCAAAAGGATAGTCAGCGGGCGTATAATGCCGGGTCTGAACCAGCTCTCTTGGCAGTCCCTTGGGCAACGTGTCGCCGCGGAAATAGACGATGCGGCCCAGTTCAGACAGCGGCATGCGGTCCGCGCCGTCCGACATATCCACCACCGCGCCATCGCGAATATCGAGCGTATCGGGCGGGCATTGCAGCATCGCGCCTGCGACCTCTAGGATCGCATTTCGCAGCGCCTTTGCGGCCTGCAAAGCCGCCTCTCCGCCGATGCCCGCGCCGCGTGACGCCCATGTGCCGCCGCCGTAAGGTGTGGATTGCGTGTCACCGGTGACAATACGGACCTGCGTTGGCAGCACGCCGACGCCTTCGGCGACGATCTGGGACAGCATCGCCTCGGTCCCCTGCCCTTGTTCGGTGACGGACGATGCCGCGACGATGCTGCCGTCGGGATCCATGCGCACAGTGCAGCCGTCCTGCGCCGAAATGCGGGCGCCGCCAATGCCGTACATCATGGGCGACGGGTTGGTGAGTTCGATAAAGCTAGCGATGCCGATGCCGCGCACGACCCCGCGCGCCTTTGCCGCGGCCTGATCGGCGCGCAGGGCGTCGTAGTCCATCAGGTCCACCAGTTTGGTCAGGCTGGCATGATGCGACAACCCTTCGAACCGCATCTTTGCAGGTGACGTCGCTGGATAGGCGTCATCAGCAAACAGGTTGCGGCGCCGGATCGCGACCGGGTCCATGCCAAGGGCGGCGGCGGCCATATCGACCAGACCTTCGGTCACGGTGACAGCGATAGGATGGCCCACCGCGCGGTACTGGCTGGTGGGCGTTTTGTTTTGGAACACTACGGTTGTCTTGGCGCGGTAGTTCTTGAAATCATATGGCCCGCCGCACAGGTTCACGACCTGATTACCCTCAATCGCCGAGGTGCGCGGATAAACTGAATAAGCGCCAATCGCCGTCCAATCGTCGATGTCAAAGGCAAGGATCTCGCCGTCCTCTGCCACCGCAATCCGGCCCCAGATTTCATGATCGCGGGCGTGGATATCGGTGGTGAAACTCTCGAGCCGATCAGCGATAAATTTGACCGGACGCGCCATGATTTTGGCGATCGCCGCTGTCGCGACCTCGTCTGGATAGATGTGAACCTTGATCCCGTACGACCCGCCAACATCGCCGCAAATCACCCGCACGCGGGATTCCGGCATGCCAAGGTGTTCTGCCAACACGACCTGAACCATATGCGGGGCTTGCGTCGCGTGCCACGCAGTCATCTGACCTTCGCCCGGATTCCAATCCACAAGGATCGAACGCGGCTCTAGCGTAACGCCGGTATGGCGCCCGGTCTTGAAATGCGCCTCAATCACCTTGTGCGCGCCGGCAAAGGCGGCATCGATGTCGCCCTCGACGTGGGTGCGTTCAAACGCCAGATTGTCGCCCATGTCGGGGTGCAAAACGGGTGTGGCATCGTCCAGCGCGGTCATCATATCGGTGACCTCTGGCAGCGGGTCATAGTCGACATCGACCAGCGCGGCGGCTTCTTCTGCGGCTAGGCGCGTGCTTGCGACGACGGCCGCGACGGGCTCTCCGACCCATGCGGCGCGGTCCACGGCGATGGCATATTCGGGGGGCGATTTCAGCCCCTTTAGGTGTGCCAACACGCCAACCCACGGCGTGCAAACCGCTGCGATGTCAGCGCCGGTAAAGACCCGTAGCACCCCTTTGACCGCAAGCGCCTCGGACGCGTCGATACCGATTATTTTCGCATGGGCGTAGGGACTGCGGACAAAGACAACATGCACCATGCGCGGCAGCACGATGTCATCCACATATTGGCCTCGCCCTTGCACAAGACGCCCCGCATTCGGGCGCGGCACGGTCTTTCCGATATAGCTGTTGGGCCGGTCAGGATTGCCGAAACGCATGGTCATGCCACCCCCCGATCCGCACGCGCCTGTGCGGTGCTTTCGATTGCATCAACGATCGCCTCGTAACCGGTGCAGCGGCAATAGTTACCGGACAAATGTTCGCGAATGGCGTGGCGGCTGGGAATACCGGGCTGCGCCAGCAGTTCCTGTGCTGCAACCAACATCCCCGGCGTGCAGAACCCGCACTGCAGCGCGTTGCGCGCGACAAAGGCTGCTTGCAGGTCGGACAGGTCACCAGTGTCGCTCAGGCCTTCAACGGTCCAGACGTCGGCACCATCGGCCTGCGCGGCAAGCATCAAGCAACCCCGGATCGCTTGGCCGTCCACCTTGACCGTGCAGGCCCCGCAAACACCGTGTTCACAGCTAGCGTGTGCCCCGGTTAGGCCCAGATCAAGGCGTAGAAAATCAACCAAATGCCGTCCGGCTGGCACGCGGGCCTCGACCTCTTCGCCATTGACGCGCAGGGCGATATCGATGCGATCGGAAAAGACGGCGGTCATTGGGGCTCTCCATTCAGGTCAGCGGCGGCGCGCTGCAACAAAACGCCAATGAGGTGGCGGCGATAAGCGGCGCTGGCCTGCGTGTCAGACGGTGGATCGATTGCCGCGCGCAGGGTGGCAACGGCGCCGTCGACATCCCCTGCATCCATCCGCGCCATGGCATCCGGCACCAATTCGGGGTGCGATCCGACCGAGATGCAGACGATCCGGTGCCCCGCCCTGCGCCGCACAACACAAAGCCCCGCCAGCGCATAATCGCCAGAGCGGCGTGCAAGTTCATGGATCACTTGCCGTTCGCCGTCTTCGGCAATTGGCAGGCTGATGGCCGTCAGAATTTCGCCCTCTTGGATCGTGGTTTCAAACAGGCCTTCAAAGAAATTCGCAGCGAGAATATCGCGTGGCCCGTCGGGCCCGTCGACATGAATGGTGGCATCAAGGGCCAGCGCGCAGGCGGGAAATTCAGCCGCCGGATCGGCGTGGGCAATCGCCCCGCCGATGGTGCCGCGATTACGAATGGCCGCGTGGGCAATCAGGTCTGTGGCGCGGCGCAGCAGGGGGGCGTGCCGTGCGATCAGCGGGTCTGTTGCGACCTCTGCATGGCGGGTCAGCGCGCCAATCCGCAGACGGTCGCCGTCAAGGGTGACACCCTTCAGCGCTGCAATCTGATTGATATCGACCAGCAGATCGCCGGTGCTCAGCCGCATATTCATTGCGGCGATCAGGCTTTGCCCGCCCGCTAGAACGCGCCCCATCCCGTCACTTTGCGCCAGCAGATCAAGCGCATGACGCAGATCCGTAGCGCGGGCATACCCGCCAACTGATGCTTTCACGGCATCTCTCCTCCCATTTCATCGCGCCCTCCAGCACGATTGTTGATCAATCGATCAACCTTATTGATCATACGATCATTAGTTGGCACACTATTGCAAGTGGTATTTTCAGACCACCTCGTATTAAGAAGCACGCTATGGACACCCAGCCCGCCCCAGACCGCCGCCGCCTGCCGCCCGACGAACGTCGTCGCCAGATCATTGAAGGCGCCGTCGCGTTCTTTGCCGATGTCGGGCTAGAGGGAAACACGCGCGATCTGGCCAAGCGTTTGGGCGTCACGCAGTCGCTGCTGTTCAACTATTTCGCGGCAAAATCCGACCTGCTGGAAGCCGTCTATGAGCATGTCTATCTGAACCGACTATCCGATGATTGGCCGACGCTATTGACGGATCGGAACCGGTCCATTCGCGACCGCGTGCTGCATTTCTACGACGACTACAGCAAGTTGATTTTTCAATACGAATGGATGCGCATCTTTATGTTTTCGGGCCTCGCGGGGGCTGAATTGAACCGTCGCTACCTTGACCATTTAGGCCGCGTGATCTTTGGCCCGCTCCTTGCGGAAATGCAGGCAGCTACACCTGATCCACAAAGTATCGAGATCGAGGATCTATGGAATTTGCACGGCGGCATTGTCTACATCGGCATCCGCCAGCACATCTATCAGGTGCCCTGCCCTGACGATCCGACCAAAGCCATCACCCGCGCGGTTGACCGCTTTCTGGCAGCCTTCGATATCACTTGAGCCTTTGTCATAAAGCCTCACGCGGCGGCAAAACCTCGCAAGTGGCAAGCTGGCCCCAAGGTGTTGGGTGTCGTTCTGAACGGGGCCAACGTAGTTAGAGGATTCTATCGCGCGCATGCGACCCTGAATGCTCGTTTTAAACATTAGCATTGCGTCTGAAAGCAGAAGGCTATGCAGCCTTCTGCTTATTGTGCACCTAACCGATGACGTTGAATTCCGGCCCGAAGGGGAAGCCGGTAATATTTTCATTGCCGTCCTCGGTTATGATCAAGATATCATGCTCTCGGTAACCGCCCGCACCGGGCGTCCCCTCTGGCACTGTCAGCATCGGCTCCATCGAAATGACCATGCCCGGCTCTAGGACAGTGTCGATATCTTCGCGCAGCTCCAGCCCCGCTTCGCGGCCATAATAATGCGACAGCACGCCGAACGAATGGCCGTAGCCAAAGGTGCGGTATTGCAGCAGGCCGCGATCCGCGAGGAATGCATTGATCTGCGCGGTCACGTCGGAACAGCGCGCACCCGGTTTCAGCAAGCTCATACCAAAGGTATGCGCTGCGACATTGGACTCCCAAATCTTCAGACTTGCCGGGTCAACTGTTTCGACAAAAAGCGTCCGTTCCAGCGCCGTATAATAGGCGCTGATCATCGGAAAGGTATTGAGGCTAAGGATATCGCCCCGTTCCAGCCTGCGGCTTGTCACCGGATTATGCGCGCCATCTGTATTGATGCCCGATTGAAACCAGACCCATGTATCGCGGTATTCCGCGTCCGGGAAACGCGTTGCAATTTCAAGCTCCATCGCGTCCCGGCCTGCCATCGCCACATCAATTTCGCGGATGCCCGCCTTGATCGCGTCCCTGACAGCATAGCCCCCGACATCAGCCACTTGCGCACAGGACCGGATCAGGTCAATTTCCGCTGCTGATTTATGCATGCGCTGCAACATGGTGATCGGTGCCATATCTACGACTCGCTTGGGGGCCAAAAATCGGTCCAGCAAGGCGCGTTGGGTGATGGTCAGGTGATCGAACTCGCAGCCGATCACCTTGTTTGGTCCGGTGACCGAAAGCACGGCGCGCCAATAATTATCCCGCTGCCAATCCGTATAGGTGATGTTGTCGCCATGACTGCGCCGCCACGGCTGGGCCGCATCAATGCCAGCGCTGATCGTCACATCCGCGCTTTGCGTTACGACCAGCGCATAGGGGCGACCAAAGGCGCAATACAGAAACCCCGAATAATACGCGACATTGTGCATAGAGGTGAAAACGCAAGCCTCCACACCATTGGCCTGCATGTCGCGGCGCAAATGCGCAAGGCGCGCTTGGTATTCCGCAGGCGCAAACGGCAGCGTTTTTTCACCTTGATGAAAACGATAGAACTCTGGACGATCCATATGACTGGCTCCTTCATCAACTTGCCGCAGCGCGCGTGAAAGAGTGACCTCTCTACCCGCAAAGCAGCAAAGAAAAATCCCGGCGTTCAGGAATTAGGGTTCCGGGCGCGCATATAAATGCTGGCGACGCCATCGCCGACCCGTGTATCAAACTGGTCCAAAATCGCAGACGAAAGCAAGCTTATTTGGCAGCCCCCCGGTGCCCCTGACAAATTGCGCTACACATCTGCCGCCGCGGCGCCCCATAAGTGTGCCCATGACCGGGCGTGCATCCGCAGCCCGCTAGGGGGCACCATGCAGATTGGCCAAGACACCGATACCGGATTCTGGATCGACAACACCGTCCACCGCGCGTTTTTGCGCCACGACGCGCAGCGTCAACTCGATGTGTTTCGCCAGATGCTCCGCGCTGATGGTGGTTTTAACCTTCCCAGCTGGGACGGCACGCCATTGCCAGATGCCCCGCAAGAGCTGCATACAACGACGCGTATGGTTCATTCCTTTGCGCTGGCGAAATGTTTCGGTTTTGCCGATTGCGACGCGGTCATCGATGCGGGCATGGCCTATCTCTGGCAAGCGCACCGCGACACCCAGCACGGCGGCTATCTGTGGTCCGTCGCCCGTGATGGCAGCCCGGCGGATGCCAGCAAACTGGCCTACGGACACATGTTTGTCCTGCTAGCGGCATCCACTGCAAAAGAGGCGGGACACCCCGACGCAGACCGCTTGCTGGCCGATGTGACCCAAGTGCTGGACACCCACTTTTGGGAAGAGGCGCACGGGCTTTACGCGGACGAGTTCAACCGCGACTGGACGCCGTTTTCCACCTACCGCGGCATGAACGCAAATATGCACGGGGTAGAGGCCCACCTCGCTGCGTTCGAGGCGACGGGAGAGGCGCGCTATCTGGACCGCGCCGGCCGGATCATTGATTTTTTCGTCCACCAAATGGCCCCTGCAAATGGCTGGCGGTTGCCAGAACACTACACCCAAGACTGGTCCGTTGATCCGGCTTACGAGGGCAATCCCATGTTCCGCCCCGCTGGTACGACCCCAGGTCATAGCATGGAACTGGGCCGCCTGACGTTGCAACATTGGGATTTGGCCGGGCGCAAAGGCGACACCGCCCCCAAAGCCGCGCGCCATCTGATCCTGCAGGCCATCACCGACGCTTGGCGCCCCGACGGCGGTTTCGCTTATACGCTCAAAGACGGCCAGATTGACCGCCCCGACCGTTATTGGTGGCCCGTGACAGAGGCGATCGGTGCCCTTGCCGCGCTCGTCAAACTCGACCGTAATCCTCAGGACGAAGCGCTTTATCGCTCGTTCTGGCAATTTGCCCAGTCGCACCTCATTGACCCAGATCATGGCGGCTGGTTTCCCGAACTGGACGACGCCGGCAAACCTGCACAGCACCAATTCATCGGAAAACCCGACATCTACCACGCGTTGCAAGCGGATCTGCTGCCCCTTATCCCGCATTTGTCTCGCGCGGCCGCGTCAGCCTAACCAACCCTTCTTCTGGTCAAAAATATCTTGGGGGGTGCGGGGGGCAAAGCCCCCCGCGGATCGGCGCGGCAAAGCCGCGTCGATCCCTACCGCCGGCCCCCGGCCAAGGCCGCAGCCTCTGGCAGACGCCGCAGCCACATCATCGCAAAAGCACCGATCGCCGGACCGGGCACCAGCACGGCAAAGGCCCACTGCCAACCGCCCAACCACTCTGCCACGATCGGCATGATCGAGATGGCAACCACGGTAAGCGCAAAACCAAAGCCAAGCTGCAAGGTCACAGCCGTACCGACAAAGCGTTGATCAGCCAGCTCGGTCACCGCAGCTGAAAACTGCGCGCTATCACCGATGACGGAAATGCCCCAGATAATCGCGACAAGCGCCAGCAACCACCCCGGCCCGTCAAAGGTGAACCCGATCAGCAGCGCACAGACCGCCGACACGGCCATCATCCCCGCCGTCGTCAGGCAGCGTCCGATCCGGTCCGACAGCACGCCGCCCAAGATGCATCCGATCACACCCGACCCGACGACGACAAAACTCAGCATCGACGCAGAGCCGAACGGGAACGGTGTCATGCCGCCCTGCGCCGCAGCTGTCCCAAAGGCCAAAAACCACGCCCACATGGCATAAAGCTCCCACATGTGGCCAAAATAGCCGAGGTTCACCAACATTAACGGCTTTTGCGTAAACACCCGCAGGCACTGGCGCGGATCGAATGTCGCGCGGCCAAAACCGTGCGGTCCTTCGCGCAATGCCGTCGCAAATAGGATCGCAGCGGCCAGCGTCGCCAGCGATGTGACGATCACAACCGCCTGCCAAGCGATGCCTGCGGTCAAGGCACGGAACAAATGCGGCATGGACGATCCAAGGGTCAGCGCCCCGATCAAGAACCCCAGCGCCAGCCCGCGCCCCCGCAAAAACCACGTCGCCATTAGCTTTAGCGCGGGGGGATAAACGCCCGCCAGCGCGATCCCGGTGACGAACCGCGCCGCAATCGCGCCGCCCGGCGACGGGTCCAGCAAAAGCGCCGCGTTCGCCGCGCAAGCGATCAAGGCGCTGACGGCCATCAGCGTTTGCATGCGCACCATATCGGGCAAGTTCACGATGCTGGACGCCATGGCCCCGGCCACGAACCCCAGCTGCACCGCATTGGTCAGCCATGCCGCTTGCGATGTGCTTAGACCCCAATCCAATACCAGTTCTGGAATGATCGCTGTTGCGGAAAACCACGTTGTCATGACGCCCACGACCCCAAAACAGATCAAAGCAAGCGCGCGCCAGCGGCCCGTCGCGGGCGCGTCAATCGGATTGGTCATTGTTGGGATCCTGTGCCGCTTCGTTACGGACTGAATTACGCGGGTTTCACCCCCGGCGGCAACCGCGTTGCACGCGGGTCACGCAGCGATGATCACGCCAGTAAGGTCGATTCAGGCAAAGCGGCAGCCTTGCGGTCGAACGTGTAGCAGGTCGCGGCCCCCGCATCGCGCCCGGCCAGCGCGATCATCTGATCCGCAAACCCCGGCCCGCCATGGCGATATCGCGACAGCGCAAGACCGACACGGTCAGGGTTTTCGACCAAAAGCTCCTCTGCCTCTAGCACCGCATCAAGCGCCTGCGCGATGGTCATGCGGTCAAAGCGATAGGCGCGTTCCAGCACCCAAACGGTTTCAATCATAACCTCGCGGGTGATAAAGGCAGGGGCCTGCGGCGTAAGCGTGTCAATCAACCCTACAGCAAGCGCAGCTTGTGCGGCATCGTCTAGCGTCAGAAACCGCACCAGCACATTTGTGTCGATCGCAATCACCTGCCGTCACTGCCCCTGGCGGCAATTGCCTCTTCCATCGCCTTTAGACTGACAGGTGCCGCGCCATCGCGCCGCAGCATCCCGGCAAGCGAAGCCGCAGGCCGGCTGCGCATCAAACGCACTTCTCCGCCATCAAGGATCAGATACCGCACCCGGTCACCCGCCTGCAACGAGAGCGCCTGCCGCACGTCGCGGGGCAAGGTGGTCTGGCCTTTTGTGGTCAATGTTGATTCTTGCATCACGATCCTCCAGCGCCTTGAATATAACCCCTTCGCCTTACTAAATCAACAATCGCATTGCGAACGGCAATGCTGCCGCCCGGCACGGCCGAGCGGCAGTCGCAGTATTTAAACGTCCGGCAGCCCTGGCAGGATCTTGTCCATCGTCGCGGGCAAATCGCGCACACGCACGCCTGTTGCGTCATAGATGGCGTTGATGATCGCCGCACCTGCGCCGCAAATCCCCAGCTCTCCGATGCCTTTGGCCTGCATCGGGTTGGCGTAGGGGTCGCGCTCTGCGATAAAGTTCACGCTAAGCTGCGGCACGTCGGCGTTTACCGGAATGTGGTATTCCGCCAGATCGTGGTTCACCAGATGACCGTCACGAGTGTCTTGGATCAGCTCTTCCGTCAGGGCCATGCCGATGCCAAACGTCATCCCGCCAAGGCACTGCGACCGCGCGGTTTTCGCGTTCAGGATGCGGCCAGCGGCAAAGCTGCCGTGCATCCGGCGCAGGCGCACCTCGCCTGTCACGCTATTTACACCGACCTCGCAAAAGAATGACCCGAACGTGGCCTGACGAAAGTCCTTCTGCGTCTTCCCCGGCTCAATCGCGCCTTCGACGACCATCGGAGCATCGCCAATCAAGTCGGTCAATGGAGTCTGTTTATTCGCAAACGTCGCAGTGCCATCCTTCAGCGTCAAATCGCCCTCGTCGCAGTCCAGCTTGGCCGCAATGGTCTGGCGCAGCTTTTCGCAAGCCAGATAGACCGAAGAGCCAGCCGAGGACGCACCCCAAGACCCGCCAGAGCCAGCGGATTTTGGCAGCTTGCTATCGCCAAGCCGCGTCTCGATCCGGTCCTGCGGCACACCCAGCATTTCGCCGGCAATCTGCGTTAGGATCGCATAGGTGCCGGTGCCGATATCCGTCATATCGGTTTCGATCAGCAGCGTTCCATCAGGGTTCAGGGTCACACGCGCATGACTTTCGCCAATCATGTTCACCCGCGCCGCCGATGACATACCGTAGCCAATCAGCCATTCGCCGTCGGTTGCGCCCTTCTTGCGGTCCGCCCAGCCAAAGATGGCCGCACCATCGTCCAGCGCCTCGGCCAATTTGTGTGACGAGAACGGTTTGTCCTCGCCCGGGGAACGGTCCGGGATATTGCGCTTGCGCAATTCCACGGGGTCGATGCCGGTCGCGACGGCCAGTTCGTCCATCGCGATTTCCAGCGCGGTCAGGCCGACGGCCTCTCCTGGTGCGCGGACAGAACCGGCACAGGTTTGGTTCACGCGCACGATTTCCATATGCGTTTCGCGGTTTTCACCCTTGTAAAGAAAAGGGGTGGCCTGCGTGACGGGCTCTGCGAAGGATTCGTCCGGCAACTGCGACACACGCGCCGTGTGACCGATCCCCGTCAGAACACCGTCCTTATCGGCAGCCAGTTGGAAATCCTGCACCGTTTCGGACCGGCGCATCACGTTTTCGAACACCTGCTGGCGCGTCAGCATCACGGACACCGGCACGCCCAGCTCTTTTGCAGCTAGCGCCGCCGCGACGGCATCAGGGGAAATCCCCAGCTTCGATCCAAACCCGCCGCCGACATATGGCGCGAGCAGATGAACCTTTTCGGGATCGATCCCAAGGGAGTCCGCGACCTCGTTCACGTTGTATTTCAGCATCTGGTTCGACGCATGCAGGGTCAGCTGATCGCCATCCCACCATGCAATCGCGCTATGCGGCTCCATCGGGGCAGAGTTGTGGCCCGGCGTCGTGTAGCGCTGATCGACGGTAAAGGCGGCATCCTGCATCGCAGCCTTCAGATCACCCATAGAGGATTGTTTTTTCTCTGGCCGCTCGACCGCGACACCGTCCGCTTTGGCGTCCGGGACCGCCGTGCCTGCCGTCATCCGCAATTCCAGCGACTGCGCGCCATGGCGTGCGGCCTCAAAGCTATCGGCGACGACCAAGGCGACGGGCTGGCCGATATAGTAAATCTCGGAACTGCCCTGCACGGGTGCCTTGTTTGCGGTACCCTGCGCCGGGTTGCGCAGGAACTTGTCGCCCCACATCACCTTGCGCACGCCGGGCATCTTTTCAACGGCTGCCGCCTCTACCCCGTCCAACGTGCCCCGCGCGATCGTTGCGCGGACGAGCACGCCGTGCAGCATGCCGGGCTGGTGCGCCTCGTGGGCATAGGTGGCGGTGCCAGTGACTTTCAGCGGCCCCTCTGGTCGGTCCATCGCCGTGCCAAGCAAGCCTTGCGCCATATCGTCCAGCCGGTTGCGGTCGTCCGGCTTGTCCATTTTCAGATGAGCGTTCATGCCGCGTCCTTTCCGCAAAGTTCCTTTAAAGTCGCGATCAGGGTGCGGCGCGTCAGCGGCACCTTGAAGGCGTTGTCCTTTTGCGGCTTGGCATCCGCGAGCAGGATGTCAGCCGCCTTGGCGAACAACTCCGGACTAGGTTTTTGGCCGATCAGCGCCTTTTCAACTGCTGGATTCCGCCAAGGTTGCGACCCGATGCCGCCAAAGGCCAAGGCCGCATCAGTGATCGTGCCTTCGTCCATCTGCACACGCGCCGCAACCGACACCATGGCAAAGGCATAGGACGCCCGGTCGCGCACCTTGCGATAGGTCTGCGCACCCTTGGCGGGCGCTGGTAGCTTCACAGCAATGATCAGGTCAGAGGGTTCGAGCACGGTTTCGATATGCGGCGTTTGCCCCGGCAGGCGGTAGAACTCCGACAGCGGCACAGAGCGGACCGCGCCGCCCGCGCTTTCAATTTCAACGACCGCATCAAGCAGGCGCATGGCAACGGCCATGTCGCTGGGATGGCTGGCGATACAGGCGTCAGAGGTGCCAAGGATTGCGTGCAGACGCGTCGCGCCTTCCATCGCCTGACATCCACTGCCCGGCTCGCGCTTATTGCAGGGCATAGCTGTGTCGTAGAAATAATAGCACCGTGTGCGTTGCAGCAGATTGCCACCCGTCGTGGCCTTGTTGCGCAGCTGGCCAGTAGCCCCGGCGAGGAGCGCCTCGCTGAGCACGGGATACTGTTTGCGCACCGTCATGTCGGCGGCCAGATCAGAGTTGGAGACAAGCGCGCCAATGCGCAGCCCGCCGTCGACTTCGGTAATCTGGTGCAGGTCCAGCCGGTTGATGTCGACCAGCTTGTGCGGGGCCATCACCTCCAGCTTCATCAGGTCCAGCAGATTGGTGCCGCCTGCGATGAAATTTGCCCCCTGCCCCGCGGAGCGGGTGGCGTGGGTCGTGCTATCGGCCCGGATATAATCGAACGGCTTCATTTGCGCCCCTCCGCGGTCTCGCGGATTGCATCGACAATTTTAGGATAGGCAGCGCAGCGGCACAGGTTGCCTGACATCCGCTCTGAAATCTCGGCGTTGGTCAGGTCCACATCGCCAGTCAGGTCGGCGCTGACATGGCTCGGCCAGCCGTCCTTGACCTCTTGCAGCATCGCAGTCGCCGAACAAATCTGGCCGGGGGTGCAATAGCCGCATTGGAAACCGTCGTGTTTCACAAATGCGTCTTGCAGGTCGGACAGGTTGCCGGGCTGACCAAGCCCCTCGATCGTCGTAATCTCGTCCCCGTCGTGCATGCAGGCCAGCGACAAACAAGAGTTGATGCGCCGCCCGTTCACGATCACGGTGCAGGCCCCGCATTGGCCGTGATCGCAGCCCTTTTTTGTGCCGGTCAGGTCAAGGTGATTGCGCAGCGCGTCCAGCAATGTGGTGCGGCTGTCGGCGTCAAGCTGATGCTCTGTGCCATTGATCGTTAGGCTCGTTTTCATCGGGCCGTCCTTTGTTGGGAATGTCGGGCAATGCAGTATTCTGCTGTGCCCGATCAACCCACGCATCGGCCGTCTGTTTCCGCGAAAAGTGTAAAACGCGTCAGTCGTTCGCCTGATATTCCTGCAGTTGAACATTAGGCCCAGCAAAGCGTTCAACCATTGTAACTGTGCCTGCCTGCATCGCAAAATATGTCAGCGTTGCCAAAGCGATAGCTGCGAAGGCACCAGTGATGAAAGCGGTCATTCCGCAGGCCCTCCGTTGCGTCCTTCAAGCTCGTTTAGCCAGATTTCATGGTGTTCCTTGGCCCAATTCCGGTCCACCCGGCCGCCCCACATCGCCCAAAAGGCACCCTGCATCCCGACCGTCCCGATATAGATGTGGCCGATAAAAATCGCGATCAGCATGAGGCCGATGATGGCATGCACCAGCATGGCCCAAGACATCGTACCAAGGCTTGCCCAGTAGTAGGGAAACATCAGCGTCACACCGGACACGACCATCAGTGCGCCGCCCAAAACCGCCGACCAAAAGATCAGCTTTTGCCCCGCGTTGAACTTTTTCGCAGGCGGGTTCGGCCCGCCGTCAGTCGCCATACCCCCCATGACGCTGAGCCATTTTAGATCGCGCCATTCGGGAATGTTGCGGCCCATCCACATCACCGCCATCAGCAGGATACCTACAGCAAAGGACGGGAAAAACATCATGTGCCCCCAGGTCGAAATCCATCCGGCCCAGCCCAAAACCGTCTCTCCGAATGGCATCAACAGCGTTTTGCCATAGGTAATCGTCAGCCCCGTCAGCGCAAGGGCAATGAAGCTGATCGAGGTCATCCAGTGCACCGTGCGTTCAAACAAATTGAACCGTTTCACAGTGCGGTTGCTGCGCCCATGGGCAATTGGCACCCGGCCACGCACCGCCAAAATCAGCGCAAGCAAAAACCCCATACCAAGGATCGCCATCGCCCCCAGATGCACCGCCAGATCGGCCACACCAAGGCGCCAGTCGCGGGCAAAGGGACGCTCGAATAAGGCAGCGTTGGCATAGGGCAGCGACGAAATCCCCTCGGTCCGCTGCGCGGGTCGCAGCAGGGCGCCGGTGTCATCGCCATAGATCGACCAGCTTTGCGTCAGCTTGTCGCCGTCCGCCATCGGGCTGGTCGTCATCATCGTGTCCGGCACGACATTATAATCGGGCCGCTGTTGGTCAGGCGAAGGCCCAGTCGCGTAACGTTCGGCCTGAAATGTTGTGCGATCAGCCAATGCCTGTCCGGTCAGCAAAGCGCTTGGTGCGTCCTGCGGGCCCATCTGAGTGCCGTTATATTCCGTCACGCCCCACCGGATTTCAGGCACAGTGCGGGCGTCGCCGTCAAAAATTTCGTACACCTGCCAGACCAAGGCAATCGCCAGTAAAAACGCCACGATGGCACCGCCGATGCGATAGCGGACGAAGTCGCGCCCGTGGACAATTACCTCGTCGCTCATGCGCCATCCTCCGGGTAATAGGCGGTTTTCCAGCCCCAAGCGCCAGAACCGAAGCCCCGTGCCACGACGCGTTCGCGGTAGATGTCGGCGATGACTTCGCCGTCGCCAGCCAGTAGAGCGCGGGTCGAACAGACCTCGGCGCAGATTGGCAATTTCCCTTCGGCAATACGGTTGCGGCCATATTTGGCAAACTCTGCGTCAGAGCCGTTCTCTTCTGGCCCGCCCGCACAATAGGTGCATTTGTCCATCGTGCCGCGCGTGCCGAACAGGGTTGCGCGCGGGAACTGCGGTGCGCCAAAGGGGCAAGCGTAAAAGCAGTAGCCGCAGCCGATACAGGTATCTTTGTTATGTAGCACGACGCCGATATCGGTCTGGTAAAGCGTGCTGACAGGGCAGACCGCAACGCAGGGCGCATCGGTGCAATGCATGCAGGAAATTGCGACGGATTTCTCGCCAGGTTGGCCATCGTCAATTGTTACAACGCGGCGGCGCACCATGCCCCAAGGCACCTCGTGTTCGTTCTTACAAACTGTCGCGCAGGCATTGCATTCGATGCAGCGATCCGTGTCGCACAGGAATTTCAAACGTGCCATTAGACAGCCTCGATCCGGCAAAGCGTTGCCTTGGTTTCTTGCATTTGTGTCACGATATCATAGCCATAGGTCTGGATCGTGTTCGTCGCCTCGCCAAAGACATAGGGTTCTGTGCCTTCGGGATATTTCGACGTCAGGTCCTCGCCCATCCAGAAACCGGCAAAGTGGAACGGCAGGAACACGGTCCCCTCGCCCACCCGTTTGGTCACGAGCGCCTTCACTTTGATCCGGCCATTTGGTGACGCGACCCAGCAGTCGTTGCCATCGGTCACGCTAGCACGACCCGCATCGGCTGGATTAATCTCGACGAACATATGCTGCTGAAATTCGGCCAGCCACTTGTTTGACCGTGTCTCGTCGCCGCCACCTTCAAATTCCACAAGTCGGCCAGAGGTCAGCTGGATTGGGAATTCCTTTGAGTAATCAACCTTCTGGATGCTTTCATACAGCACCGGCACACGCCATTTGCGCTGGTCTTCATAGGTCGCATATTCAGGCAACAGATCGCGGCGGTTGGTCAGCAGCGGTTCGCGGTGCTTGGGGATCGGATCGGGGAAGGTCCAGACCACGCAGCGCGCCTTGCCGTTGCCATAGGGCGCCAGACCATGGGCAATCATCACGCGCTGGATGCCGCCGGACAGGTCCGTTTTCCAGTTCACCCGCTGGATTTTATCGCGCAAAGTTGCGTCGTCGGGGGCCTTTTCCTGCGGGTTATCCGCCAGATACGCCTTGATCGCTGTGAGCGCGTTGGCCGGATAGCTGCTGAAGTGTTCCGCAACCATCTGCTGGTCGCTGTTCAACGTATCGCCATCAGCGCCGCCCCAGCTTTCGTTGATATTATCCGACCCACCGGACTGCTGCTGCAAGGCCGCCAGCGTCAACTGATCCATCGCGATCTGCGCTTCTTCTTCGGTCATGTTGAACATGTCATGTTTAAAGCGGTCAGCGCCGATGCTGATAATCATCAGCCGTTCTTTGGCGGTCAGCTCGTCCGACCAACCCAGTGCATCCAGCATGCCAAGCGTGCCTTCGGGGTAGCCATCCTTGATCTCTGAATCGGCAGGAAAGCTGCCCTCAGCCAGCAGGTTCTCTCCGTCATGTTCAACACCCCAGCGCGCGCGGAAGGGCAAGCCACCCTTGGCCACGGGCATTGTGGTGTCATACAGGATCGGCGTGCCGGGATGCTTGTCCTCAGGGTTGCCCCATGTTGGCCATGGCAGGCAGTAATAGTCGCCCAAAACAGGTTCAGACATGCCCTTGAGCGTGATGGAGTCAAACTTGTCCTGGTGCTGCATATGCAGCTTGAGCCGCTCTGGGCTTTGGCCAGTATAGCCAATGGACCAAGTGCCTTTGTTGATCTCGCGTAGCATATCCTCTGCGACAGGCTCTTTGTTCTGCACATCGATATGCTTGAACATTTCGTCTGCAAACCCAAAGGCTTCGGCCAGCAGATAGGTAATCTCGTAATCCGACTTCGCCTCGAACAGCGGATCGAATACCTTGTCACGCCATTGCAGCGACCTGCTAGAGTTCGTCACCGTTCCGTGGATTTCAGCGGTCGACGATGCGGGCAGCAGGTACACGTTGTCCTGCTTGTTCGACATAATCGCGACCTGCGTCGGATGCGGGTCAATCACGCAAAGCACATCGACTTTATCCAGCGCCTCGCGCTGCTCTGGCCCGCGTGTGATAGAGTTCGCGGCATGGCCCCAGAACATCATCGCTTTGACCGGATTGGGTTGGTCTAGGTTCTCTTTTGCCTCCAAAATCGCGTCCATATAGCGCGACAGCGGCATGCCTTCGGCCTGCATCAGATCCTTGGATGCGAAGCGGCTGACCATCCAATCGTAATCCACATCCCAAACGCGGCACCAATGCTTCCAAGCGCCCTCGTCCAGCCCGTAATAGGCAGGCAGGCTATCACAAGACACGCCCATATCGGTCGCGCCCTGCACGTTGTCATGACCGCGAAAGATGTTGGCACCGCCACCCGATTTACCGATATTGCCCAGCACCAGTTGCAGGATCGACGCCGCGCGTGTCTTGGACGACCCGACCGTCGACTGCGTCAAACCCATGCACCAGATCAACGTGCCGGGGCGGTTTTCTGCCAACATCCGGGCCACGCGGGCGGTCTGTTCGGCGGGAATGCCCGAGACACGCTCGACCTCTTCCAACGTCCATTTCTGGACCTCTTCGCGGATCTGGTCCATGCCCCAGACACGGGCGCTGATGTAGTCTTTATCTTCCCAGCCTTGGGCGAAAATTTCGCGCACAAGGCCTAGCATAAAGCCGATATCGGCGCCGGGGCGGATGCGGACATACTCGTCGGCGTGAGCCGCGGTGCGGGTAAAGCGCGGATCGACGACGATCATTTTGCCGCCATTTTCCTTGCCTGCCAGCACATGCAGCATCGACACCGGGTGCGCCTCGGCGGGGTTGCCGCCGATGATCAGGATGGATTTGGCGTTGCGGATGTCGTTGAAGGTATTCGTCATCGCGCCGTAGCCATAGGTGTTCGCCACCCCGGCCACAGTCGTGGAATGGCAAATGCGCGCTTGGTGATCGACGTTGTTGGTGCCCCAAAAGGCAGCGAACTTGCGGAAGATATAGCTTTGCTCGTTCGAGTATTTTGCCGACCCTAGCCAATAGACGCTGTCAGGCCCGAACTCTTCGCGAATTCCTAGCAGCTTCTCGCCCAGCTCTGAAATCGCCTGATCCCAGCTGATGCGGGTCCATTCGCCAGCGACCTTTTTCATCGGGTATTTCAGGCGGCGATCACCGATTGCGATCTCTCGCATGGCCGCACCTTTGGCGCAGTGGGTGCCTTGATTGATGGGGCTTTCAAACGCGGGCTCTTGCCCGGTCCAGACGCCATTCTCGACCTCTGCCCAAAGCGAACACCCGACCGAGCAGAACTGGCAAATCGTCTTGTGATACGTCATGCCCAGCTTTGGCGGTATGGCACTTTGCGCCTGCGCGACGCGCCCGGCCGTTGTGGCCCCGATGGACCCTAGCGCCAAACCAGCAAGGCCAGAGTTGCGCAGAAAATCCCGGCGCGTCGTGCCCGTGCGCGGCGCGGGGGCGGTTATAGTGGTCGTGCGGCGGCGAAGCATCGCGGTCTTCCTCTTAGGGTCAGCTGCGGGCAAGCTTGTAATAGGTGGCGACGTGATCCGTCGTGTTGAACAGCGGCTGCTTTGGATCTACGGGCGCGGGCTCTTGCACAGCAGCATTGGCCGTGCCCCCCAGCGCCAAACTGGCAGAGGCAAGCGGGACACTCGCAAGAAGACGGCGGCGCATGGGATCGGGAGTATCGGTCATGGTGTTAACCTTGTCAGGACTAGGCCTAGTTCTAGACCGGACGACGCGCGCAACAACCCTTGCGCCGATCACAACTTCTTACGGCCTTAACCTGCCGCAAGTTGCGCCGCTTTTTTCAATGATCGCCTAGAAACTAGAAACCAGTCAAAGATCTAAGATACGCGCCGTCAGTAAATCGGGACTGAAATGCACAACGTCGCAGGCCTGCCCCGCCATCAACCGCCCCGCAGTCCCAGCCATACGCAGCACGCTGGCGGGGGCAGATGTTGCCATTGCAATTGCACGCTCGCACGTCACACCGCCCTGCGCGACCATAAAGGCAATCGCCTGCGGCAGGCTTAAATCGGCGCCCGCCAAGGTGCCGTCCGCCAGCGTCAGTTGACCTTTCGCACGTGTGATCTGACGGCCATTCAGCGTAAAGGCGGTCTGATCCGTGCCCGCGACCGCCATTGCGTCGGACACCAGAAACAACGCGCCCCGCGCCTTAGCACGCACCGCCGCCCGCACGGCGGCAGGATGCACATGGATACCGTCAGCAATGATCCCCGCCGCCCCGTCCCCGTCAAGCGTCGCGCCGACAAGCCCCGGCGTGCGGTGGCCCAGTCCGCTCATGGCGTTGAACAGATGCGTTGTGCAACGCGCGCCGGCGGCAAAAGCAGCAACACAGGTGTCGAAGTCCGCGTCCGAATGACCAAGCGAGACAATCACGCCTGCCGCCGTCAGCCGCGCAATTTGGTCTGGCGTGACCGTCTCTGCCGCGACTGTCACCATCAGGTTACGCAGCTTACCTGCGGCATCGCAAAGGTCGTTCAGGTCGCCCTGTGTCATCGGGCGGATCAGGCCGGCAGCATGGGCCCCTTTGCGGGCGACGCTAAGATGCGGCCCCTCTAGGTGCAGACCCAGCAGGTCAGGCAATGAAACCCCGGCGGCAATCGCAGCGCGTGTCACATCGGGTGTGTCCGTAATCAGCGTCGGCAGCATCGCACTGGTGCCAAGTCTGCGGTGCGCGGCGATCATAGTACGCAGGGTATCTGCCGTCGGCGCGTCGTTGAACATCACGCCCCCGCCGCCATTGACCTGCAAATCAACCAGCCCCGGCGCAAGGATGCCCGGCGGCATCGCGCGCACCTGCGCGCCCTGTGGCACCTGCGCTGCAATACCGCTGCAGACGCCGTCCTGTAACACAAGCACGACAGCGGGATGCAGCCGCGTGCCGTCATGCACGTCGCATCCTGTCAGCGCAATCAACCCCATGCGCCGCGCCGCGCCAGCAACAGCGCCCCGTCTAATGCGCTGCCCGCCGGATCAGAAAACTGCCGTCCAGCGCGCGCCATCCAAGGCCGCAATGCGGCTCCCAGCCCGCCCGTCATCACCAGTGGCAAACGATCGTCATGGCCCAAGGCAAGCAGTGCCCGCTCTATCCACGTTGCCGCTTGCGCCATGATCGCGGCGGCTGCGGGATCCGCTTGCGCCGCCTCTGTCACAACCGGGGCCAACGCACCATAATCCGCTGGCCGCGCCGCCCCGGCAAAATCCACGATGGCATCCGTATCGCCATCCCAGCGCGCCAATACCGCCTGCGTCATTGGCCCCATCGGCTGCATTTCGTCAACCGCTTCCAAGGTCGCGCTGAGCCCCGCACGCCCGACCCACGCCGCACTGGCGTGATCGGATAGCTGCAAGCCCCAACCGCCGACAGCCTTCACTATGCCGCCGCGGGCAATACCGACAAAGCTCCCCGTCCCCAGCGCGGCGACAGCGCCATCCCGGTCCCCCAGCGCGCCAGTGATCATCGAAGGGCGATCCTCTGTCACTGTGCAGCGTAGCAGTCCCAGCCGTGCGGTCATATCCTGCGCCTGGCACGGCTTTCGCATCCCGGCGAGCCCCAGAAAGCCCCCAGCGACATGGTTCATGTCCGCACTTGCGGCATCCATCGCCTGCGCAATGGCATCCGCAATGTTGCTACAGGCCCCATCAAAATCGCTCGTCGCGTTGGCGGGCCCGCCATGCCCCGTTCCAACGATGCGGCCCTGCGCATCGCACAGCGCCGCACGGCAGCCACTGCCGCCGCCGTCCACCCCAAGGCAGAGATTCTGTTTCACGCCTGCCGCCTCGCTTTTACACTACCGCGTATTTTGCGGCAGCGGCGCGGTGCGCACAAGCCCGCGCGTCAATACGTGGCGCGCCCGCCGGACAGATCGAACACTGCGCCTGTGGTGAAAGAGTTCTCTGGCGATACCGCCCAGACGATCATCTTGGCGGCCTCTGCCACCTCTAGAAACCGGCCGCGCGGGATCTTGGACAGCATGTAGTCGATATGCTCTTGGCTCATCTGATCGAAAATCCGCGTGCGCGCGGCGGCGGGCGTGATGCAATTGACCGCGATATCCAGCGTTGCCAGCTCTTTACCCAGCGATTTCGTCAAGGCAATGACGCCCGCCTTGGACGCAGAATAGGCGCAGGCATTGGGGTTGCCCTCTTTGCCCGCGATGCTGGCGACGTTCAGGATGCGCCCGTAACCCGCCGCCTTCATCCCCGGCACAACGGTGCGGTTGACGTTGAAGGTACCCGTCAAATTGACGTCGATCACTTTTTGCCACGCCGCCGGATCGTAGCTTTCAACAGGCGCGTTCGGCCCCGCGATCCCGGCAGAATTCACGCAGATCAGCGGAACACCAACCGCGTCGCAGGTCGCGGTATATGCGGCCTGCACACTGGCCAGATCGGTGATGTCACAACTGATCGCTGTGCCGCCAAGACCCTCCATCGCGGCGATGTTCGCCGCATCCATGTCCCAGCTGACAACACGCACCCCGCGCGCGGTCAGCGCTTGCGCCACGGCATATCCGATGCCCTGCGCAGCCCCTGTGACGACGGCAATTTGACCCTGCATTTCCATCATCCGCGCCCGATAAAGGGCATGGCGCTGGCCATCACCGTCATGAATTGCACGTTTGCGTCCAGCGGCAGTTGCGCCATGTGCAGCACGGACGACGCCACATGCGCCACGTCCATCACCGGCTCGACCGCCATGCTGCCATCCGCCTGCGGCACGCCCTTTGTCATCGCCACCGCCATATCCGTCAGCGCATTGCCAATATCGATTTGCCCGCAGGCAATGTTGAACGCGCGCCCGTCAAGCGACAACGTCCGCGTCAGCCCGGTAATCGCATGTTTGCTCAGCGTATAAGGTGCCGATCCCCAGCGCGGCACAGAGGCCGAAACGCTGCCGTTATTGATGATGCGTCCGCCTTGCGGGTCCTGCTTGCGCATGATGCCAAAGGCCGCCCGCGCCGCGATCACGGCCCCCATGACGTTCACATCGATAAGGTTTCGAATGTCATCCACGGCCAGCTCGTCAATCGGCGCGCCTTTCAGGCTGACGCCCGCGTTGTTAAACAGCACATCAATCCGGCCCCAAGCCGCCAGCGCCTTGCCGAAGGCTTCATCTACGGCTGCCGCGTCAGTCACGTCGCAGGGCAGGACCAGCGCGTTGCTGTCGCCCTTTGTCTGGGTCAAAGGCGCGCTTCTGCGGCCCACAAGCCCCACATCCCAGCCCGCCGCGATAAACGCCTGCGCCGTCGCCCGGCCCACGCCAGAGCCTGCGCCCGTAATGATAATGCTTGGCATGTAAACTCCCCCTTAGTGATTGTCGCGCGGCAGATCATGGGCGATCCGCTGATAGGCCGTCGCCAGTTCCAGACAGCCGCCCTGGGCCAACTGCCCCACATGTTTGCGGTAGATTTCTTGCCAAGGCGTCTGGTGATGCAGGACCGGTTCCACCCAATCGGCGCGTCGCTGCGCCCATTCGGCGTCATCAACCAGCGCGTCCAGACGGCTTTCATTCAGGTCCAGTCGCACCCGGTCGCCGGTTTGAAGCAGCGCAAGGCCCCCGCCCACAACCGCCTCTGGCGAGGCGTTCAGGATCGACGGGCTTTCAGACGTGCCACTTTGGCGCCCATCCCCGACAGTCGGAAGATGGTTAATACCCTGCCGGATCAGCGCATCAGGCGGCTGCATATTCACCACCTCGGCGCTGCCGGGGTATCCGACGCAACCAACACCGCGAATGAACAAAACCGTCTCGGCGTCGATCCCCAGATCGGTATCGTTGATCCGGTCATGGTAATCCTCCGGCCCCTCAAACACGACGGCGCGGCCTTCGAAAATTCCCTCTGCCCCCGGCGTCGACAAATAGCGCGCGCGAAAATCAGGAGAGATCACAGAGGTCTTCATAAGGGCGCTATCAAACAGGTTGCCTGACAGAACAAGGAACCCCGCCTTTGTCCGCATCGGATCGCTCACAGGGCGGATCACGTCCAGATCCTCGCTCTCGATCCCGGCCAATGCATCGCCCACTGTTTGGCCGCTGGCGGTCATCGCGCCCATATGCAGCATCCCGGCTTTGGCCAACTCGCCCATCACCGCAGGCACACCGCCCGCGCGGAAAAAGCTCTCTCCTAGGTATTCGCCGGCAGGCTGCATGTTCACCAAAAGCGGCGCGTCAAAGCCGACGGTTTCCCAATCCTTCACATCCAGCGCCACGCCCACATGCCGCGCAATCGCGGCCAGATGCGGCGGCGCATTGGTGGAACCGCCAATGGCGGTATTCACGACAATTGCGTTTTCAAAGGCTTCGCGCGTCATGATGTCCGACGGCTTTAGATCATCCAGCACCATCTGCACGATGCGCTTTCCGGTCTCATAGGCCATGTTCATCCGCTCGCGGAACGGCGCGGGAATGGCGGACGATCCGGTCAAGGTCATCCCCAAGGCTTCTGCCATTGCGTTCATCGTGCTCGCGGTGCCCATCGTGTTGCAGTGCCCCAGCGACGGGGCAGACGCGCAGGCGCGCTTCATGAACTCGGGATAATCAATCTTACCTTCCGCCAGCAATCGGCGGCTTTCCCAGATGATCGTGCCGGATCCTGCGCGCTTGCCTTTCCACCAGCCGTCCAGCATCGGCCCGCCATTCAGCGCAATTGCAGGCAGGTCCAGCGTTGCCGCCCCCATCAGCATCGCCGGAGTCGTCTTGTCGCAGCCCGTCGTCAGCACGACACCGTCGATGGGATAGCCGTGCAGCACCTCGACCAAGGACAGATACGCAAGGTTGCGGTCCAGCGCCGCCGTCGGGCGTTTGCCGGTCTCTTGAATAGGGTGCACCGGAAATTCCATCGGAATCCCGCCGCCGTCGCGGATGCCCGCCTTGATCCGGTCGGCGAGGAATACGTGAATCTTGTTGCAGGGGGCCAGATCGCTACCGGTCTGGGCAATACCGATAATCGGGCGGTCCGCTTGCAGCTCTTCCGCGCTGAACGTGCCGTTCTGATACTTTTCCAGATACAGCGCCGTCATCCCCGGATTGTTCGGATTATCGAACCACTCCTGCGACCGGAACCGCTTGTTTGCGCGTGTATCTGTCATGGCTTCACCTCTTCCCCAGATGTCTGTTTGCAAGCTGTCAATTTGGTATACCAAATGCAAGCCTAATTCGCGCAGCCCGCGCCCTCCCCTTTTTCTCGTCAGAAATATCCCGGGGGACGGTGCAACGTGCCGGGGGCTGGCCCCTAAGATTTTTTTGCAGAAAAATCGTTACTTCTTTGCCTCGACCGCCATATCGAGCCCGTTCAATGCCCCGACCCTATCCGTGATCGAGGGCACAAAATCAGCACCGTGACCCGACGCCTCGGCCTGCGCGAAATACTGCTTTGCAGCAGAGGCCATGATCGTCGTCAGCCCTGCTGCATCCGCCATCGCCCCGACGTATCGCAGGTCTTTGGCCGCATTGGCGATGGTGAACTTGTGCACCTCTTCGCGGTCAACGGCATATGTCATAAAGCTTTCGAAGAACCCGTTGGTCAAACGGCTGCTCCCGATCACTTGCCGCACCTTGGCTGGCGGGATGCCCACTGCCGCGCCCAGCACCGTGACCTCGGCATAAAGCGATGCATAGCCCATAGATATAAAGTTCATCAGCAGCTTCATCTTGTGCCCGGTACCGGGCCCGCCAACATGACTTATATTACCCGCCCAGCACTCAATCACAGGCAACACCTGCGCAAACACGGCCTCATCCGCGCCAACCATGGCGTCGAGCGTGCCAGCCTCAGCCTCTTTCGGCGTGCGTCCCAGCGGCGCATCGACCAGCGTGCCGCCCTTCGCTGCCAACGCCTCCGCCAGCTTGGCGGTGGACACCGGATCAGCCGTCGTCGTGTCGATCACGATCAAGCCGTCGCGCGCGCCTGCCAAAATCCCGTCTGGTCCGTCAAAAACCGCTTCGACCTGCGGCGAGTTACTTAGGCACAGGTGGATGATATCGCAGACCTGCGCCATCTCGCGCGCAGTGGCGACCTCGGTCGCGCCCATGCCGATCAAGCTGTCGATTGGCGCGCGATTGCGATTGCCTTTGACCCACAACGGGTAACCTTTTTGCACTAGGTTCTTGGCCATCCCATGACCCATATATCCCAGGCCAATAAACCCGATCTTTGGCTTACTCATTGCTCATCCTCCCTCGAAATCCGGCGATTACAGGCTCGCCGTAATGCCGCCATCCACGAAAATCGTTTGTCCGTTTACAAAGCTGCTGGCCTTGGACGACAGGAATATTGCCGCGCCGACCAGCTCTTCGACCTTGCCCCAACGCCCCGCAGGCGTGCGCTTTTCCAGCCAAGCGCTAAAGTCTGCATCCGCCACCAGCGCCGCATTCAACGGCGTGTCGAAATAGCCGGGCGCGATCGCGTTGCAGTTCAGACCGTGCTTGGCCCAATCTGTCGCCATCCCCTTTGTCAGGTTCGCAATCGCGCCCTTTGACGCGGTGTAGGGTGCGATGCCGGGCCGCGCCAAAGCGGTCTGCACAGAGGCGATATTGATGATCCGCCCGGCGCCGCGGGCAATCATATGCCGCCCCACGGCCTGCCCGACATAAAACGCTGAATTCACATTGGTCCGCATCAGGCGATCAAAAGCGTCAACCTCGAAATCTTCCAGCGGGCCGCGATGCTGCATCCCGGCGTTGTTAATCAGAATGTCGATGGGCCGCTCTTGTTCATAACCGTCAACCGCGGCCTTTACCGCCGCTGCGTCTGTGACGTCGAACACCAGCGTATCAACTGCAAACCCTTCGCCGCGCAGCACCTGCGCCGCTTCGGCCAGCCGGCCCGCGTCCCGCGCATTCAGGACGATCCGCGCCCCCGCTTGTGCCAACCCGCGTGCCAGTGCAAAACCGATCCCCAATGAGGATCCAGTGACCAGCGCGGTGCGCCCGGTCAGATCAAACAATTCCATGGGACCTCCCCCGATTCATATCATTTGGCGCGCTTGACAACGCGTCGTCAAACCGCCTTGATGAAATGGTATACCATTATTTCCCCGATGCAAGGACGGCCCCCATGCCCCGCGCCCTCTTCGCCCACGCGGCCCGCGACCTGCGCTTGACTGACACCCCGGACGCCGCCCCCGGCCCGGGCCAAGTGCGCATTGCCATGAAACGCGGGGGGATCTGCGGGTCCGATCTGCATTATTTCAACCACGGCGGCTTTGGCGCGATCAAACTGCGCGAACCCATGATTTTGGGGCACGAGGTCGCTGGCGAAGTGGCAGAGCTTGGCCCTGATGTGACCAGCCTTACCGTCGGCGATCTCGTCGCCGTTTCGCCCTCTCGGCCCTGCCGCGCTTGTACCGAATGCCTGCGGGGATTGCCTAACCAGTGCCTGAATATGCGGTTCTACGGCTCCGCTATGCCCTTCCCTCATATCCAAGGGGCCTTTCGCGACACCCTGATTGCCGATGCCGCACAATGCGTCCGCGCCACGGGGTTAGACGCCTCTCAAGCTGCCATGGCCGAACCTCTCGCCGTTGCGCTTCACGCCGTCAGCCGCGCGGGCGACATGCTGGGCAAGCGCGTGCTAGTCACCGGCTGTGGTCCTATTGGCATCCTCGTGATCCTTGCCGCGCGCCGCGCCGGCGCAGCGCAGATCATCGCCACCGACATCACTGAGCCGGTGCTGGCCATCGCCCGCCAATGCGGCGCCGATGTGACCTTAAACACGGCGGCAGACCCCGATGCGCTGGCCCCTTACAGCACGGGCAAAGGGACGCTGGACGTGCTCTTCGAATGCTCCGGCGCGCAGCCTGCCCTGACCTCTGGCATCGCGACCCTGCGACCGCGCGGCAAGATCGTGCAGCTTGGCCTGTCCGGCGACATGAGCCTACCGATGATGATGATCACGGCCCGCGAGCTGTCTCTTATGGGATCATTCCGCTTTCACGACGCCTTTGCGCTGGCGGTCAAGATGATGCAGGACGGGTTGATCAACACCGCGCCCCTGCTGACCCACAGCTTCTCGCTCGCCGACTTCGAAGAGGCATTTGCCACGGCGAACGACCGGACCCGCGCCATGAAGGTGCAACTGGTCTTCGGCCAATGCTGACCTTTGCCGCCGCAGTCCTGTTCCTGGTCGGCACCCCCGGTCCGGGCGTCCTTTCGACCGCTGGCGTTGGCGCTGGCTTCGGCTTTCGCGCTGGCCTGCGGTACCTGACCGGGCTGTTTATCGGCACCAACCTTGTGCTTCTGGCGGTTATCACTGGCCTAGCGGCATTGATCCTCGCTGTGCCGTCCCTGCGCTACCTGCTGATGGCCGCCTCGCTGGGTTACCTGATCTACCTCGCGGCCAAAATCGCCTTTGCCGGATCGCGTATCGCCTTCATCACCGCAGACCGCGCGCCCGGCACCCGGTCCGGCATCGCGCTGCAACTGATCAATCCGAAGGCCTATGCCGTCAACACGACCCTGATGGCGAATTTCGCCTATGCCCCCGAAAACCTGATGTTCGAGACGGCATCGAAGCTCCTCATCATGAACCTGATCTGGATCCCGATCCATCTGGTCTGGCTTTACGCAGGTGCCAGCCTGCATCGCCTGAACCTGTCGACGCGCGCGCAGCGCCGCATCAACGGCGTTATGGCCGCAGCGATGCTGGCCGTCGTCATCCTCGCCCTCGTGGCAAACCTAAACCAAAGCGGAGCGACCCCATGAATATCCTTATCATCGGCGGCGGCGGCCTGATCGGTCAAAAACTAGCGCACGCCTTGGCACAAAACGGCACCCTGCGCGGGACGCCGATCACCCAGTTGACACTAGCCGATATCAACGACCCGGCCTCGATCGACGCGCCATTTCCCATCGCCACCGCGCGCTGCGATATTGCCGATCCGGCATCCGTCGCCGCGACTGTCACCGACAAAATCGACGTGATCTACCTGCTTGCCGCCATCGTGTCGTCCCATGCAGAGGAAGACTTTGACGCCGGCATGTCCATCAACCTGTTCGGCACATACAACGTGCTGGAACGCTGCCGCATCCTTGGCACAAAGCCAGTTGTCGTCTTCACCTCTTCCATCGCGATCTATGGCGGCGAAGCGGTCGATCCGCTGGGCGATCACAGCTACCCGAACCCGCAAACCTCTTACGGCGCACAAAAGGCCATCGGGGAAATCCTGATCAACGACTACACGCGCAAGGGCTTTATCGACGGCCGCGCCTTCCGCTTGCCGACAATCTCGGTCCGTCCCGGCAAACCCAACCGTGCGGCATCCGGCTTCATGTCCTCCATCCTGCGCGAGCCGCTGAACGGCCAACGTGCGACCTGTCCCGTCGCGGCAGATTTCGAACACTACTACCTGTCACCGCGCAAATGCATCGAAAACCTGATCAAAGGCGCAAACCTTGACGCGGCTGACCTTGGCCAGAACCGCGTTATGCAGATGCCCGGCCGGACGTGGAGCATCGGGCAAATGATCGCCGCTATGACCGACGTCGCAGGCCCCGGCCCAGCCACGCTGATCGACTGGACTCCGCAGCCGGACGTGCAGCGCATCGTGTCGGGCTGGCGCTGGGACATCCACGCCGAAAAGGCAAAGCGCCTTGGCCTGACCGCCGACGACAGCTTTCAAGACAACATCCGCCACTATCTGACCGACGATAAGCCGTAAGTCTTCTTCTGGTCAAAAATACCTCGGGGGGAAGGCGAAGCCGGGGGGCAGAGCCCCCCTCTTCCTTCCTAACTTTCGTCAAAAGCTGCCTAAACCGCTCAGTTCACCGGTGTCAGCAGTGCCGCACCCTTCAGCTGCGCGGCGACGTTGTCGCGCTGCAACTGCGCCATCGCCGCGCGGGTCTGCACCGTGCCAGAGCCTTGATGCGGTTGCAGTACGACATTTTCCAAGGTCAGGAACCGCGGGTTGACCTGCGGCTCTCCAACAAACACATCCAGCCCGGCGCCTGCGATTGCGCCGCTTTCCAGCGCGTCCAGCAGCGCCTCTTCGTCGATCACCGATCCCCTAGAAATGTTGACGATCACGCCCTTCGGCCCCAGCGCGGCAATCACGTCGGCAGAGACGTATTTCTCTGTCGCGGGTCCGCCGACCAAAGCGACAAACATAAAGTCCACGGCCTTTGCCAGTTCCACCGGGTCCGCGTGATAGGTCCAGCCGGGCGTGTCTTTTTCACTGCGTGCGTGATAGTGGATGTCCATCTTGAACGCCGCCAAGCGGTCGGCAATATCGCGCCCGATCCGGCCCATGCCCATGATCCCGGCCGTCCCGCCAGACAGTTTTCGATTCAATGGCACCGGCCCGTTTTTGGCCCAGTCGCCGCTGCGCACATGCGCCTCTGCCGCGCGCATCTGGCGCCCTTGCATCAGCCACATCGCAACGGCCAAATCTGCCACGTCATCGTTCAGCACGTCCGGCGTATTCGTGACCTTAATCCCGCGCGCATCAGCTGCGGCGACGTCGATCGCGTCATAGCCAACGCCGTAATTGGCAACCAGTTTCAGCCCCGGTAGCAGATCCATCTGCGCCGCGCCAAAAGCGTGATGGCCCATATAGGCAACCGCAGTGATCCCGGCGCGCACATCAGCGTCCAAGTCGGCCAAACCAGTTGGCCCGTCCAGCACGGTGGCATCGAAAGCATCGACCAGCGCGGCGCGGTCTGCAGAGTTATAGGGGCCGATGGCCAGCGTCTGTGTCATGGAAAAACCTCTGGTAAAATGGTATACCATCGGTGGCAGGACATCGCTGCGCTGTCAACTCTGACCGCATGCCTTGGGTTCGGACCATTTAGCGCTTAGATGGCATCTGAGCACTGACCATATAGAAAGCCGCACCATGAAACGCATCGCCCTTGGCGCACGCCCCGACCTTGCGCAAAAGGCCAAAGACGCTGGTTTCACGTTTCATGCCATGTATGGCGAGCCTTATTGGGACGAGGACACGGCCTATGCCTTTACCCTGCCCCAAGTCGAAAACGATATCGAGGACCCCGCGACCGAATTGCACGCCATGTGCCGCGAAGCGGCCGCGCATATCATCGCATCCGAAGAGCTGATGGAACGCCTTGCCATCCCGCGCGCGCATTGGGATTTGGTCGCTGACAGCTGGCACACCGCCCAGCCAGAACTTTATGGCCGTTTCGATCTGATTTACGACGGCACTGGCCCCGCCAAGATGATCGAATACAACGCCGACACCCCGACTGCTTTGTTTGAAAGCGCGTCGTTCCAGTGGGACTGGCTAGAGGACATGGTCGCCAGCGGCGGCTTGCCTGCGGGCAGCGACCAGTTCAACGGCATCTTCGAGGCGCTGACCGCCCGCTTTGCGCATCTCTACCCCAAAGACACCAACATCCACTTCACCGCCGTGCAAGAGCTGATCGAAGACTACGCCACAGTCGAAACGATGGCCTACGCTGCCCGCGCCGCAGAAATGGGCGCGCATTTTGTCGATCTGGCGCAGATTGGCGTCACGGATGCGGGCCAGTTCGCCGATGCCGACTCCCGCGTGATTGGCAAACTGTTCAAGCTTTATCCGTGGGAAGACCTGCTGCGCGACGATTTCGCGGATCACCTCGCCACCTCTGGCTGCCAATTCATCGAACCCGCGTGGAAGGCGACCGTATCAAACAAGGGCTTGCTGCCCGTGCTTTGGCGCATGTTTGAAGGCCACCCCAACCTGCTGCCCAGCTTTTTCGCGGACGAGGTTGCAGCAGGCACTGATGCTGTGCAGCGCGCGCAAGACGTCCTGTCCCAAGGCACCGTCACCAAGCCGATCTTTGGCCGCGAAGGGGCGAGCGTGACCATCCAGCGCGGCGATCAGATCATCGAGAAATCGACCGATCAGGACTACGCCGATCACCCGATGATCGTTCAAGCCTATGCGGAAATGCCCAATTTCGACGGCTTCCACCCGATTATTGGCGCGTGGATTGTGGGACAAACTTGCGTTGGCATGGGTCTGCGCGAAGACCAATCGCGGATCACGCAAAACCTAAGCCGGTTCAAACCGCATTTCATTCAGCCGTAAAGCGACCTATATCACCTTTGGACACAGACCGAGCGAGCAGAGGATAAACATCATGACGCCAGCACGCGCTTTGAAACGATCACGCATCATGCCCGCCATCTTGATTGGTGCCTCGGCCTTTGCGCTGGCGGCCTGCCAAGACGAGCAGGTCGACGCAAATGCGTTCCCAGATTTGGCGTCCTGTGAAGAGGCCGCCAAGGATGGCACGCAGATCTTTACGGTCGAGGATTGCGATACCGCTTTCGCCGAGGCGCTGACCGAATACGAACGCACCGCACCGCGCTATGACGAACTTGCCTTGTGCGAAGAGCAGCATGGCGGCGAATGCGTCGCCCAGCAGTCCAGCAGCGGCGGGTCGATGTTCATGCCCCTGATGGCTGGCTATTTGATGGGCAGCATGCTGAGCAACAACCGCGCCCAGACCCAGCCGCTGTATCGCGATTCCGCTGGCAAATACGCGACCGCATCGGGGGGCACCGTGCTGAACGGCAACAAGGGCAGCGCCAAGATGTCCGCGTCAAACTTCCGCCCCGCAGCGGCCGCCTCTGCGCCGATGTCACGCGCGTCGGTCAAGGCGACAGGCGGGTTCGGTTCGTCGCGCACAAGCTCCTTTTCCAACAGCCGTAGCTTTGGCGGCTGATACTGCCCTGCTTTCGGCTACCTTTGGCCGGGGGCAGTTTTTGGACGAGTGGTCATTTAGCGCCTGACAAAAAAGTCAGCCTTTTTTATCGTTCTGCAAAGCTTTGCTGCGTTCTGCATATTCTCTGCACATCCAGGCCTTAACGGGTCTTGGATAGCAGCATTGGATGATGACGATGACACAGCCACAAATCGCACCCAGTCTTTTTGGCACGATCAAAGCCGTGGTGGCATGCGACGACATCCACCAAGCCTGCCAGATCGTCCAGAAACTGCTTGGCGTTTGCCACGGCGGACTTTCGGGCATTCATTTTCCAGAGCTTGGCGATGCGCCTGCACCCCATGGCGCGCCGTGGTGCAAGACGGGCGCGAGCGATCGTTTTGACCGCATGGTGGACTATATCACTGCGGAAATCGACGTTATGGACCGCACCCTTGGCGGTGAAACCCTGTCCATTCGCGGCTTTAGGCAATTGCGTACTGGAACAGACAGCATAGCGCTGGCTCATCGGTTTCCGCAGGGGAGTGTTTGGCGCATCACAGCAGATGACGGCGCATCGATCCCGCGACCCGGTGATCGCGTCCGCGTGGACCACCTTGATGTTGATGGTGAAACGGTGCTGTTTGCTGCGGAATATGATTGGTCCAGCTTCAGTCCAAATGCCCTGATGGCCCGGGTCGCCGCGACCTATGGCGCGCTGACTTTCGGCTAAAGCTTCAGTATTCTTACGATTTCGTGACACGCGCCCCGCGCGGTATCCGGAACTTACCAGCCAGCCGCATCGTTCCTTTAGTAATTACTGAAGGAGACGTCATGTCTACGATCACAACAACCAATCCCGCCACCGGCGAAACCATCGCGACCTACCCGCTGATGTCCGAAGGCGAAGCAACCGCTAAGCTGGAAGCCTCTCACGCTGCATTTCTGGAATGGCGCAAGCTGTCCCACGCCGAACGCGCGCCCTATTTAAACAAGATCGCCCAAAAGCTGCGCGACAATGCGGACGAGCTGGCTGCGCTGATGACGCAAGAAACCGGCAAACTGCTGATTGATGGCCAGCGTGAAGTTGAAATCTGCGCCGCCATCTTTGAATACACCGCCAAGAACGGCCCGGACGCGCTGGCGGACGAAGACCGCACCTATGGCAAAGACGGCAAACGCGGCGTTGTCAGCTATCAGCCGCTTGGCGTGATCTATTCGATCCAACCGTGGAATTTTCCGCTTTATCAGCCGGTCCGCGTGCTTGCCGCCAACCTGATGACGGGCAACGGCTGCGTGCTGAAGCACGCCAGCATCTGCACCGGATCGGGCCTGCGCCTGCGCGAGCTATGCATCGAGGCGGGCCTACCAGAGGATCTGTTTCAAGTCATCCTGATCGACCATGACACCAGCGACAAATTGATCGCGCACCCCCTGGTCCGCGGCGTGACGCTGACCGGTAGCGACGGCGCAGGTCGCCACGTCGGCGCAGTCGCCGCCAAAGCGCTGAAAAAGACAGTGTTGGAACTGGGATCGAACGACGCCTATCTGGTGCTAGAAGACGCCGATATTGAAACGGCGGTAAAGTTTTCTGTCATGGGCCGCCTTTATAACAACGGTGAAACTTGTGTGGCGGCCAAGCGGTTTATCGTGACGGACAAGGTCTATGACGCCTTTGTTTCCGCCTTTGTCGATCAGATGAAAGCGATCAAGCTGGGGGATCCAACCGCCAAAGACAGCCAGCTTGGACCGTTGTCCAGCGAGGATCAGTTCAAGACGGTCAAGGATCAAGTCGACGACAGCATTGCCAAAGGTGCTAAGGCGCTTTGCGGCGGCAACGCGCCCGATCGCACAGGTGCCTACTACCCTGCCACCGTACTTGTCGACGTTGCCCCCGGCATGCCTGCTTATGATGATGAAATCTTTGGACCCGTCGCAGCCGTGATCCGGGCGAAAGATGACGCTGACGCCATGCGCATCGCCAATGAAAGCCGTTATGGCCTTGGCGGCGGGATCTTCTCTAAGGACGAGGACCGCGCGCTAAAGCTGGCCCGCGATCATTTTGAGACGGGAATGATCCGCATCAACTCTTATGGGGCTGCCGATCCGAACATGCCATTCGGCGGCGTCAAAGACTCGGGTTATGGCCGCGAACATGGCGGTTTTGGCATGAAGGAATTCGTCAACGTGAAAGCGATTTATCTGCCATGATCACCCTACATGCCCTGAAATACTCCCGCGCGACCCGCGTGCTATGGCTGCTCGATGACCTTGGGCAGCCGTGCAACCGGATCGACTATGACCGCACCGAAGAATTTCGTGCGCCGCCCGATCTGTCCAAGGTTCACCCCTTGGGCAAGTCGCCGGTGATCGTCGACGACGGTGACATGATTGCGGAATCCGCCACGATCCTGCGGTATCTGGCGGCAAAGTTTGACGATGACACCCACACGCCGCCAAAGGGCACAGCTGACTATTGGCACCACGAGGCGCTGTTCGACTATGTCGAAGCCTCTTTCGCCGAAGTCGCCCTGCAAGCAATCATGCCCGCGTTTCAAGGCAAGCCCGTGCCGGATCAAGCAAAGGCCGCGCTGGACAAACACCTAAACTACATCACGCAGGCCATTGGCGATGGCCCGCTACTGTTTGGGGAAAAGGCCATGCTGGCCGATATCCAGATGTCCTACATCATCGCCTTGCTTGCGCGGCTAAACTTGCTGAATGACCACCCTCGGATCGCGGCCTATTGGGACGCGCTGCAACAGCAGCCCGGCTACATCGCCGCGACACGCTCTGCCGGGCCAATGGCTCCGCCAGCGGAATGACACAGAAGGAAAACACAATGACCATGAATATTCTTATCGCCGGTGCGACCGGCAAAACCGGCCTGTTGCTGACCCAAGACTTGCTGGACCACGGACATACCGTCACCGCGTTGGTGCGCGAAAGCTCTGACACGTCGGACCTGCCCGAACGCACGGCCCTGCGCCAAGGCGACCTGACTGACCTGCAAGACGGCGCCTGCGACGGGGCCGATGTCGTGATCTTCGCCGCAGGCTCTGGCGGTAAAACGGGACCGGACATGACCGACAAGGTCGACCGGGACGGCGCGAAACGTTTGATTGATCTGGCGAAACAGGCCGGCGCGTCCCGCTTTGTGATGCTAAGCTCTGTCGGTGCAGACCAAGAAAATCCGTCGGGCGATCTAGCACATTATCTGAAGGCCAAACACGAAGCCGATGAACACCTAAAGGCGTCTGGCCTGACCTTTGCGATCATTCGCCCCGTCGCACTGACCGACGATGATCCCAGCGGCGACGTCATCCTTGGCGAGAAAGTTGATGTTTCCGCCAAGGCCGCACGTGCAGACGTTGCAGCCGTACTGGCGGACGCCGCAATGACCGGCACTTTTGACGGCCAAGCGCTAAACATGCAATCAGCTTAACCCCTGACTGCGCCCTGTGCCCCGCACCGGGCGTAGTCATCCCGATGCAGTGTATCAAATATCGGACTGATCCGGAAAAATGTGTATGTTTTGAAAGTTACAGACGCAAAGCCGCCAACATCTTGCCGCAAACCACTGATACTGAACCCGAAGGCTGCGGTGCGAACCTGATTGAGACGAACATGGCGTTATGTTAGTTCCTCAAGTGAACAAGACTGTGGCCCCAGACGTTCGAAGATTGATCAAGCAGGAAGTAAGCGCGTGAAAACCCCATCTTTTGAGAATGTTAAGGCATCTGTCAAACTCGTCATCTGGGATCTGGATGAAACGTTTTGGCAGGGAACGCTTTCAGAAGAAGGTATCGTTCAAATTGAATCGCACATTGCGATGATCCGCACTCTAGTCAACCGCGGAATCATGTGTTCGATCTGTTCTAAAAACGATTTCGATCAGGCAAAAGCTGCCATTGAAAAACTAGGCATTTGGGATCTATTCGTTTTCCCCCATATCGCATGGTCGCCCAAGGGGCAGGCCATCGCAAAAATGGTAAAAGACATGGGTCTGCGCGATGAAAACGTGGTATTTCTAGATGATAATCACCTAAACCTCGAAGAAGCTGTGTTCTTTAGCCCCAAGCTTATGGCAGTCGAAGCCGTTGGCGATATGACCGGTTTGCTGGACTTGCCCGAATTTAAAGGCAAAGAAGATAGCAATCATTCCCGCCTTAAACAGTATAAGGTGATGGAGCAGAAGCAGTCCGAACAGTCCGAGACTGGACTTTCTAACACTGAATTTCTGAAACAATCCGAGATTAAGATCCGCATTGTGACTGATGTGGAAAACCACATGGACCGTGTGCTAGAATTATTGAACCGCACAAATCAACTGAACTTTACCAAAGTACGCGCAAACACCGCGCAAGAGCGTAAGGATTTCGATGATCTTCTTGCCGTCTCTGGGATGCATGCGGGACTGATCGAAGTCCAAGACCGGTACGGTGATTACGGTGCCGTCGGCTTCTTTGCTGTGCGCACAAAGTTTTCCGGCACAACAGTGCACCACCTTACGTTTTCCTGCCGCACCCTTAACATGGGTGTAGAACAATGGGTCTGGGATTATCTTGGTCGGCCTGAATTTAAAATCGTCGGGCTTGTAGCGGGCGAATTGACGGAGCCGGTAGACTGGATAACGCAAGTTACCGATTTCGAAACAACAGCAGACCCACAAGAAGAGCGCCGCCTTTGTATGGTTGGCGGCTGCGACTTGTTGCAAGTCTCTTTTTACTGCGGAACGAACCGTGACGAATACGTCAACAAGCAGGATGATCAGGGAATGCTTGTGCGCTACGACGATGTTGGTTTCTTTATCAATCCCCGCGACATGGCATTGAAGCACAATAAGTCCCTGCAACGCTTTATTGGCTACACTTATGAGGAAATGCTAGATCTCGATAAATCGTTGGCGGCGGCCGACCTCATACTGCTGTCTATGTATTTTTCGATCCCTTCCGACTTGCTGTTCACTTATGGCGGCAATGAATTCGGCGGTAAATACTGGGGCACTGTTCCGCCTCGCCGTTTTAAGAAGTTGATGAAGGATCCCGACACCGCGATGCGGTTCTCGAAAGAAATGTTCCATCGCCGATTGGCGCTAGAAGAAAGACTTGAACTTACGAGACAATCCTTTGTTCACGCTGATGCTTGCAGGACGCCAGGTGTGCCGTTGTTCATTCTAGGATCTGCAACACAGCATGGACAACAGGCAGAGCGTACGCAGGACATGCGCCTGGCGTTTAATGCAATGTGCCGCAATTTCTGTGAAACGACGGAAAACACTCATTTCATTGACGTAGACAATTTACTGGAAGCGGACGAATTTGCTGACAGCGATCACTATACGCGCACCGGATATTTCAAAATTGCGGACTTCGTTAATAAACAGACCGCTCTTTTGGAAAAAAATGACATAGCAGAGACCACTGAAAGGTTAAATGAAAGCGCGTCTGCTTGACAGGATGCAAAAGTAGCTTCACGGCAGAATATCCAAGATATTGTCGTGGCATGCATGTAAATTATTTTTTTGCTCTGGCAGGTTAACGTTACCGTTGGGTGGCGGGGGATTAAAACCTTCCCGACGTAAACCATGACGTTGTGCATACGCTTTGCGAAAGGACCTGACATGAGCCGCAACATCGAGCAGGTCTCTGCAAAAGAAGCCTACGAGCGCGCAAAATCCAATCCACAACGTCGATACCCATCACCAAATCTTGGTGCAAACAGGTTGCGCCCGACAGCGACACCCGTCGGTCGACCTTCGTTTCAAATTTCACCTGATGAGTCATTTTTTACCATTGGGTCCTGCTTTGCGCGCAGTCTTGAAGTGGCTTTGATCAATGCTGGCATGCAGGTCACTAGCCATGAAGTCGATCTAGGCATCATTGGAGATAGCAGAGGGTTTACGCCAAACTTTTTCAACAAGTACTCCGTCCACTCCATATATAACGATCTGAAATGGGCGCTTGAAAGGGAGACCTTTCCCGGTGCCGACATCCTCTATCACGTCGAGGGAAAGAGCTGGTATGCAGATTTACAATTAGGACTGGCAAAGCTCGAATTTCCAGTCGAAGCTATATTGGCTTTTCGCACACAATATCTTGATGTACTTTCACGCGTTGCCGACGCCGATATTGTCGTCGTGACTCTGGGCTATGTAGAAACTTGGTTTGATACTAAGCTTGGCATTTACATCAACACCTCTCCACCTCTTGCGCTCGTAAATGCAGAGCCGGACAGATTTGAATTCCGAGTATTAAGTTACGAGGATGTACTAAGCGGCCTGCATGATATTCGGGAACTTTTAGAAAAACATCGCACAAAGCCGCTACGCATGTTGCTAACCGTATCACCCGTCCCGTTACTATCGACCTTTCGTGACATGGATGTTTTGGTCGCCAATACATATTCAAAGTCAGTCCAACGCGCTGCAATTGATGCGTTTATTCGGGACTCTGATAATATCGATTACTTCCCATCCTATGAATTTGTGATGCTTTCAAATCCGGACATTGCATGGCAGGATGACGATTTTCGCCATGTATCGCCAGACCTTGTTGCATCCATTATGGCAAACGTCATTGATCAATACATAACGGACCCGACAAACATCGACGGCGAACAAAGTATAGCCCATAATGTAGCCGCGACCATGCGGCTTTCGGCCAAGGCCAAGGATTACCACGGCGTCATTACCGCTGCGGAAGGTGCCCCTGAACTTGTGACACGGTCAACTGATTTAATGTTGTTATTGGCGCAGGCTCACGTCCAAATTGGGGACACAGGAACAGCTATCGACCTTTTAGTTGACGCCGACAATCTACCAACATCAAAAGGTGGCCCGCTAGAAGCGCTTATCAACTTAGCGCTTGATGTTGGAGAGATAGAAGTTGCGCGCCATTACCTGAAAGAACATGAGCAGCGCTATCCTAAACGTGCAGGATTTCGAAACCGCACGCTACGCGCAAATAATCTAGGTTAGGTCGATTAAATGCAAATGTTCAGCAGGACCTATAAGCTTAAAGAGATGATCATATAGTATATAAAAAGGGAGTTCTTAACGCGTGCTCATTTTCGCCTTTATAAGTTAGGGTATCTGTACCCGCACTTTAGTTGTGACTTTTCGAAATACGGCTTCGCCAAAACGATCTTAAACATATTTAGCACGCAATATTCCTCCGCCGAAAATGAAATGCCACGTCACCAAACCACGCTCGGCAATAGATTGAGAAACGCGATATCCTCAGATTAATTGTACATAAGCATCAACCCTATACCGGCAACTGGCGCAAATATTAACTTGCCTCCGCTGCTCACGACAACAGCTACTTTCGACTTTCAAAATTTAGGCACAGTATCGCGTTTTACGGCTTGTTCTATCAAGTGTTGATTTTGGGACTCCAAATAGCACTACAACCAACTGAAACCTGCCGTCCCGGACGGCCCAGCAGGCCGCTCGGGACACAGTTTTTGTTAGACGGTCTGTGGGTCCAGATCGACCGACCACAGCTCTACGTCGGCGCTGTCCATCAGACGCACGGTCATCACGCCGGTATCGGCCGCAATATCGACCTTGCCAAAGAACTGCATCCCGTCGCTTGGTGGCAGGTTTGCTTGGCCCGGCTCTGGATGCTTGGCGAAACGCACTTCGGGGCCAAAGGTATTGTCATAATCGCTGGGCCCGAAAGTGCCCGCGTGCAACGGACCAGAAACGAATTCCCAGAACGGGTCGAAGTCCTGAAACACCGCGCGATCCGGGGAATAGTGATGCGCGGCCGTGTAGTGCACGTCAGCCGTCAGCCAAACGGTGTTTAGGATCTGCGCCGATTTGATGAAGGACAACACAGCCGCGACGTCTTTTTCGCGCCCCAGAACCGGACCATCGCCATTAGCACTGTTTTCCATGGCCGTTTCGCCATCGCGCACCATCATGCCGATGGGCATGTCAGCGGCAATAACTTTCCAAGTCGCGGTCGAATTGACCATCTCGCGCTTCAGCCAGGCCAGCTGTTCGGCCCCCAGAAATGGCGTGCCTTCTGCTTCGGTATTGGCGGTGTTGTCGCCGCGATAAGTGCGCATATCGATCAGGAAAATGTCCAGCAGCGGGCCGTAAGATACCTTGCGATAGACACGCATCGGCTCTGCCAGATTTTGCCGTGTGGGCATCATCTCGTGAAATGCATGAGCAGCGCGGGCAGACAGCAGCTGCATCGATTTAACCGTATAGCGGTCGTCGCTGGCCAGCACCTCGTTTGGGTACCAATTGTTCGTGACCTCGTGATCGTCCCACTGGGCGATCATCGGCACGGCGGCATTAAAGGCGCGTACATTGGCGTCCATGTAGTTGTACAAATGCTGCCCGCGAAATTCGTCCAGCGTCTCGGCTACCTTGGACTTGGCGGGCGTCACAAGGTTCCTCCACATCGTGCCATCGGCCAATTCGACCTCTGGTGCGATCACGCCGTCCGCGTAAACCGTATCGCCAGAGTGAAGGAAGAAGTCAGGCGCATGGCCCATCATTGTGGCATAGGTCGTCATGCCACCGCGATCTTCGTCGATACCCCAGCCCTGCCCTGCCGTATCGCCGGACCAGACAAAGCTGATATCCCGGCGGCCCATCGGTGCTGTACGGAACGTGCCCGTGGTCGGCTCTGACAAAGTGCCGTCAGCCAGATCGGCCATGGTCACGCGGTAAAAGATGTCTTGATCACTGGGCAGCCCGGTTAGCGCTAGTTTGCCGGTGAAATCGCTGGGCGTGCCGACGGCCAGTGCTGGCACCATGCGCGCATCTGACATGTCCTCGGTCGTGGCCCATTCGACCAGCATCTTGGCCTCGCGGTCGGCGCGGCCCCAGATCATTGCGCCGTCATGGGCGACATCGCCAGACATGACACCATGCGTGATCAGGGGACGCGACTGCGCGCGCGACAAGGACGGCATGGCAAGGGATACGCCAAGGGCGGCACTGCCAAGCAGGGTCTGGCGACGGTTAAAGGAAATCCGGGGCATCTGGGCTTCTCCGCTGATGAGTTAATACAGCGGGTGGTGAGGCCGCCGCGTAACAAACCAGTACGGATGATGCGACAGTTTCATGAAAACATGCAGGACGGCGCGATCTAACTGTACTGACACCTGGGCAAACAAAAGCCCCCGGCGATGCATCACCGGGGGCTTTATCAGTCATCTGTAGCAGGCTTTAGCCACCGATGCTTTTCGCAGAGGCCATGCCCGGTGCCTTGGACTCGCCGCCCAATTTTTCGCGCACGCCAGCTTCGATCTTGTCGCCGGTTGGCCCGTCGATATTGCGCCAGTATTCAAAGGCGCGCAGCAGCACCTTTTCGCTAACACCGTCCGACAGGTGCCCAACGACGTTGCCGACTAGCCGCTCGCGCGCGGCATCGCCCATCACGTCGCGCACCAGAATACCAGCTTGCGTCCAGTCGTCATCATCCTCGCGCAGGGTATACGCCTGCCGGACCATATCGCCGTCCGCATGCCAAAGCGGCTCGTCATGGGCCTGCGGTTGCGCTGCCGGGCCGCCATACGAGTTTGGTGCATAGACCGGATCGGCGACATTGACCGTCCGGCCTGCGCCATCCTTGGAATAGCTGTGCACAGGGGCCTGCGGGCTGTTCACCGGGATCTGTTTGTAGTTCACGCCAAGGCGCGCACGGTGCGCGTCGGAATAGGCAAAACCACGCGCCAGCAACATCTTATCCAACGACAGACCAACACCCGGGACGATATTGTTCGGCTCGAACGCGGCCTGCTCGATCTGCGTGTGGAAATCGGTGGGGTTGCGGTTCAGCGTCAGTTTACCGACCTCAATCAGGGGATAATCGGCATGCGGCCACGTTTTTGTCAGATCGAACGGGTTGATGCGATAGGTCTTTGCATCCTCGAACGGCATGATCTGCCACTTCAGCGTCCAGCTGGGATTATTGCCCTTGGCAATGTTGTCGAACAAATCGCGGCGGTGATAATCGCCATCCGAGCCCGCCAGTTTGCCAGCCTCGTCCTGCGACCAATAAGCGTTCCCGTCACCTTGATCGGTGTGGTAATGGAACTTGACCCAGAACTTTTCGCCCTCGGCATTGATCAGCGAATAGGTGTGGCTGGAATAGCCGTTCATTTCGCGCCAGGTTTTTGGGATGCCGCGATCGCCCATTAGATAGGCCACCTGATGTGCGCTTTCTGGCGACAACGTCCAGAAATCCCACTGCATATCGTGGTCGCGCAGATTGTTGTCAGCGCGGCGCTTTTGGCTGCGGATGAAGTGCTGGAACTTCATCGGATCGCGAATAAAGAAGACGGGCGTGTTGTTGCCAACCATGTCGAAGTTGCCATCTTCGGTATACATTTTGACCGAGAAACCGCGCGGGTCGCGCCAAGTGTCAGGGCTGCCGCGCTCGCCCGCGACAGTCGAAAACCGCATGACAACATCGCATTTCGCGCCCGGCTGGAAAATTTTAGCCTTGGTATAACGCGACACATCCTGCGTCGTCTCGAACGTGCCAAAAGCACCAGAGCCCTTGGCGTGGGGCTGACGTTCGGGGATACGCTCGCGGTTAAAGTTCGCCATCTGCTCTAGCAGATAGTGATCGTTCAGCAGGATCGGACCGTCTGGGCCGATGGTTAGCGAATGCTCATCGCTTTGCACGCGGATACCGGCGTCAGTCGTGGTGGGGGGCACGGATTTGTTGTCAGTCATGTCAGACCCTTTCGCAGCGGATGCTTTGTTTTGTCTGAAGGACAAACGCACCCTGCTGCGAAACAGTTCCGCATGGAACTCAACCTGCGGCCTATGTTGTCGGCCGCAGGTGAAAGAGGGTTACAGCCCCAGCTTGTCGCGCAGCCCGTAATACCAGCTGCCCATCACCGAATAGGGCACGCGCAGCGCACGCCCGCCGGGGAACGGATACCATTTTAGCCCGGCAAAGACGTCGAACCGCGACAGATCGCCGTCAATCGCCTCGCTCAAGATGCGGCCAAACAGGTGCGAACCTGTCACGCCATGGCCAGAATAGCCGTGTGCGTAATAGGTGTTCCGCCCAAGGCGGCCCATCTGCGGCACGCGGCTAAAGGACAGCGCAAAATTGCCCGACCACGCATAGTCGATCTTTACGCCCTTTAGCTGGGGAAAGACCTTGTCCATGTTACGCCGCAGCTTCGCCTCGATATCCGCAGGATCGGCGCCGCCATAGACCGTGCCGCCGCCGAACAGCATCCGTTTGTCAGCCGATAGGCGATAGTAATCAAGGATATAGCGGATATCTTCGATGCAATCGTCGCCAGGCATCAGCTCCTCTGCCAGCGCAGGGTCCAGTGGCTCTGTTGCCATGACCTGCGTGGACACGGGCATCACGCGCGGTTCCAGATCCGGCACGGCATGACCCAGATAGGCATTGCCGCACAGCACCAGCGTCTTGCAGGTGACAGAGCCTTGTGCCGTCTTGACCACAGGCTGCGCCGCCTCGGTATCGGCGGACAGGATCGGCGACATCTCGTAAATCTTGCCGCCAAGGCTCTCGATCGCGGCAGCCTCACCTAGGGCAAGGTTCAGTGGGTGCATATGACCGCCGGTGCGATCAATCAGGCCACCACTGTAAAGGTCTGACTTCACATGCTTTTGCAGCTGATTGCGGTCCAACATTTCCTGATTATCGATGCCATAGCCGCGCCACAGCGTCTGACGCGCTTCCAGCTCTTTCAGGTGGGCATCCGTCAAGCCGACAAAGACATTGTTCGGCTTCAGATCACACTGAATATCGTATTTTTCAACGCGCTGGCGGATGATCTCTCCGCCCTCTTGCACGATGCCTGCGACAAACGTTGCGGTGTCCTTGCCATAGCGCCGCTCAATCGTTTGCAGCGATGCGTTCAGCCCGTTCACCACCTGACCGCCATTGCGGCCAGAGGCGCCCCAGCCGACGCGCGCGCCTTCAATCACGACAACGGAATAGCCTTTTTCCGCCAGATGCAGCGCAGTGGACAGGCCGGAATAGCCCGCGCCCACGACACAGATGTCCGCCTGAATATCGCCCTGCAGCGCAGGCCGATCCGGCGATGGGTTCGCGGATGCCGCGTAATAGCTTGTCGTATGGGCGCCGGTCCCGGCGTATGGGTGATTTTGCATCACACCGTCTCCAAATAGGTATCGTATTCAAATTCAGTGACATGCCGGTTAAACCGGTGCTGTTCCTGCCGTTTGCAATCGACCAACATGCGCTGCAAGCGCGGCGCATAGATGGACTGGATATGCGCGCCGTTTTTGAACGCCTGAATAGCCGTCGCCCAGTCAAGCGGCAGGTGAGCTAGCTCTTTTTCCTGCGCATAGGCGTCGCCGACCAGTGCCTTTGTCGGCTCCCACGCGCCCTCGATCCCGAGCAGCGCACCGCCAAGGATGGATGCAAGCACCAGATAAGGGTTCGCATCCGCGCCAGCGACGCGGTGTTCAATCCGCCGCGCCTTGTGGTGGCCGCCCGGAATACGCACGGCGACCGTGCGGTTCTCGTAACCCCACGCGACCGAGGACGGCGCGTGCGTACCCGGCAGCAAGCGCCGGAAAGAATTCTCGTGCGGCGCGAACACCAGCGCGTTTTCCTGCATCGTGTGCAGCAGACCCGCAACGGCGTGCATCATGATCGGCGTGCCCTCTTCGCCGCCGTTGTCAAAGACGTTGTTGCCGTCCTCGTCTTCAAGCGAAAAGTGGACGTGGAAACCACTGCCGGCGCGGTCGCCGTAGGGTTTCGCCATAAATGTCGCAGCAAAGCCGTGCTTGCGGGCAATTCCCCGCACGAGCCGCTTGAACAACACGGCGTCATCGGCAGCGCGCAGGGCGTCGCCAACATGGCGCATGTTAATCTCGAACTGGCCGGCGCCGTTCTCTGAAATGGCGCTGTCGGCCGGGATACCTTGGGCGTAGCAGGCGGCATAGACGTCGTTCAGGAACTCGTCGAAATGCTCTAGCTCATCAAGGCTAAGCGCGCCGTCGCTATCCAGACGCTTGCCGGTCACCGGGGACAGGGGCGGCTGGGGGATCGTCTCGGTCGGATCGACAAGGTAGAATTCAAGCTCTGTCGCGACGACTGGCGTCAGTCCCTTTTCGGCATACCGCTTCACGACCGCATCCAGCGCGTGACGCGGATCACCCATAAACGGGCGGCCATCTTCGTTATACAGGCTCAGCGGGATCAGCGCGGTGGGCCGCGACGTCCAGTTGATCGGCAAAATGCCGCGCCCCGTATATTGGCAAATGCCGTCAGCGTCGCCGGTTTCAAACACCAGCGCCGATACCTCAATATCCTCGCCCCAAATATCCAGACCCGCCAGCGACAGCGGCATACGGACAGAGCCTTCAAGGATCTTGCTCGCTTGCGCGACGTCCAAACGCTTGCCGCGCAAGGTGCCGTTTAGATCGCAGATGCAGGCAAAAATGTTTTCGATATCAGTCTGTTCGTTCAGCCATTGCAGGTGCTCGGCATGGTCCATGAAAAATGGCCTTTAAGTTGCTCAGATATGACTTGGATTTAGTGTGATAAGGCAGCTCAAGTCAATGAATCGCAGCGGCGGCGTCATTTGTCGCCGCGTCAGTGAGTCATGGGGCCGCGGGCATGAACATTTACCGGGGTCACGGTACGCGACAACTGGCGTTCGCGGTGCCAGATATAGATGCCAGCGGCGATAATGATCGCCCCGCCGCCAAGCGTCCAAACGGTCGGCCACGTGTCAAAGAAGATGATGCCCGAGACTCCGGCCAGAACAATCTGAATGTATATTACTGGCGCAAGGATGCTGGCATCCGCCAGCCGGTGCGCCGCCACCGCTAGAATATGCGCAGTGCCGCCAAAGATCCCGATCAGCAGGAAAAACGTCCAATCCACAGCGCCGTGCGGCCAAACCCACGTCGACATTGCAAAAGGCGCAAGGCAAGCCGTTGCAAGCCCCGCAGACCAAAGCTGGCTGGTTGCGTTGCTTTCAATGCCAGCCAGTTTACGCGTCAGGATAAAATACAGCGACGCCATACACAGCGCGCCGATGTTCAGCAGCATTGCCGAGTGAAAGGCCAGCCCCCAAGGTTGCATGACCACGATCACCCCCAGAAACCCGACGCAAACCGCAACGAGGCGGTGCCGCCCGACCTTTTCACCCAGCATCGGGATCGCCAGTAGCGTCACCACAATCGGCCCGGCGAACATGATCGTCGTCGTCACCGTGATCGGCAGAAACTTGAGCGCGGTAAAGTTCAGGATCGTCGACAGGAACAGAAAGATCGACCGCAGGAACTGCACCTTTGGCCGCTGAGAACGGAACAGCGACGGCCCGCCTTGCGGCATGAACACCACCAGAGCCAACACGAAATGCATCGCATAGCGGGCAAAGACCACCTGCAGCGCAGGCAGCCCTGCGGTCACCAGCCATTTGGCCGATGTGTCGATCATCGTGAAAAACACGACCGTCACGACCATCAACCCCAGCCCCAGCGCCGTGCGGTCCACCCTTGGCGGGACGACCCCGGCCATCACCAACGCCTTTGGTGTGGCCATGCCATCACAAGAACAGCGTGACGATAGGTGGCCAGATCAGCAATACGCTCAGCGCAATCAGCTGCAGCACGATAAACGGTAGGAACCCCTTAAAGATATCCGTCAGGCTGATATGCGCAGGTGCCACGGACTTTAGGTAAAACGCCGCTGGACCAAAGGGGGGCGACAGGAAGCTGACCTGCATGTTCATACAGAACACCACACCGAACCAGATCGGAATATAGCGCGCATCGACAGAGCCAAGGAAGCCGATCTCTTCTGCGGGAAGCCGCACCACGATGGGCAGGAACACGGGCATAATCAGCAGTACAATGCCGACCCAGTCCATGAACATGCCCATGATCAGGAACACGAACATCATCACCAGAATGATCCCCATCGTCGGCAGATCAGCGCCCACAATCAGGTTCGCGACATAAGTCGGCCCGCCCACTAGTGTGTAGGCGGCGGCCAGCGCAGCTGCACCGATCGTGACCCAGATGATCGTACCTGTCGACCGCAGCGTGCGGATCAGACTGTCCCAGACGATTTCAAACGTCATCTCGCGCCGCAGCGCGCCAATCACGAAGACTGCGATCACGCCCATGCCTGCGGCCTCTGTGATGCCGGTGATACCGCCATAGATCGAGCCAAGCACGACGCCGATCACAACGGTTGGCGCGATCAGGCCCTTGCCCATTTCCCAGCCCTTGGCCGTGCGGTCACGGCCGCAGACAAAGAAGATCAGGATAAGGCAAAGCACGAATGTGCCAACGATCCATGGAATATCGCTGACCATCCCCAGCGGGATCGGGTCCTGCCCTTCGCGGATTGCATTATCGCCAGTCACAGTGAAAAACACAGCCCGCACGAACAACACGCCTGCGACCCAAGCGGTAAATCGCGACATAAATCCAAGAAACATCAGCCCCTTATCGCCGCCCTTTGGCTCTCCTGGGACCTCTGGCGGCAGCGGGGCCATCTCGGGGTTTATCTGAGTGCGCACGACGATATAGATCAAGAAAAACGACGCCAGCATGAAGCCGGGTAGGAACGACGCGGTAAACAGCGCCTTGATGCTGGTTTCTGTCACCAGCCCGTAAAAGATCAACACAATCGACGGCGGGATCATGGTGCCAAGCGAGCCTGACGCGCAGATCGTGCCAATCGCAAGGTTCTGGTTATAGCCCAGCCGCAACATTTGCGGCAGCGCAATCAAGCCCAGCAAAACGACTTCGCCGCCAATGATGCCCGACATCGCAGCCATGATCACAGCCATGATAGAGGTGACGACCGCAATGCCGCCGCGCACGCGGGACAGCCAGACATTCAGCGACGAATACATATCCCGCGCAATGCCGGATCGTTCCAGCAATGCGGCCATAAAGATGAACAGCGGGACAGAGATCAGAACATAGTTCGTCATCTGGCGGTACACCGCCTGCCCCAGCACCGACATCGGTCCGCGGCCAAAATCACCCCACAGTAGTTCAGGCGAAAATTTCAGCGACAGCGTGACGACCGCCAGAAACGCACTGGCGAAACCCAGCGGCATGCCGATTGCCAGCAAGGCGAACATGCCAAGCAGAACAATCAGGCTTAGGGTGCCGATATCGACCATTACTTCTGCTCCTCAAGCGTGCGGCGAATATTCTCGATTTCGACCTCGTCGATATCGTCGTTAGAGCCCATCTCTGACGGGTCTTTGTGCCAATCTGCGAACAGGTTCGACACGGCCTGCAACGCCACCAATACGATGATCAACAACAACGCGGGTTTTACGATACCCGGAATGGGCGGATCCCACGCGGTGCCGAAGGTTTCCATCCGCATAAAGCGGTTTTCAGCGTCGGTATAACCGCCCCAGACCAGTGCCACGGCAAAGCCAACAATCAGCAGGACAGAGATACAGTCAGACAATTTCTGCGCCCATCGCGGCATCATATCGTAGATCACATAGATGCGGATGTGGCTGCGCTGCTGCATGGCATAAAGCCCCGACAGCAGGAAAACAAAGGCGGCGATCCAAAGGCTTAGCTCGTTCGCCCAAAGGGTCGGCTTGGAAAAGACATAGCGGGACACGACCTCGTAGAACATGACCAGCACGATAAAGGTGGTCATGATCATCGACAGGCGGCCCAGCACGACGGACACAAGGTCAAAGACCCCCTCGGGCGGGGATTCAATCGCGCCCTTTGTGTCCGATAGGAACAAAGACGCGAAAAACAGCGCAAGGCTAAAGATAATCAACATCACTAGCACCAGCGGGCGCCCCGCGGGGCGGATCATCTCGAACATGCCGTAGGCGGTGTCGCTGAATAGGTGCTGCGCGATCAGCCAGACATATAAGGCCAGCGTCAGTCCGATAAAGACCATCATCGCGGTCTTTACAGGCCCGCGCATCCGGCCCAGCCAAAGCGAATTGTCGTGCATCTGTGGTCTCCCCCCACGTGGTGTGCCTGCGGTCGTGCGCGCTTAGAAAGGGCGGGTCCATAACCGGACCCGCCCAAATCTGTCGTGGCTTATTCGGCCAACAGACCCAGCTGTTTCAAGTAGGCTTTGTGGCTGTCGACCAGCTTTGCGGCCTCTGGCGAACGTGTCGCCCAATCAGCCCATGCGACCTGCGCACCAGCACGGAACGCAGCGCGATCCTCTGGCGTCCAGTCATACAGCGTGACGCCGGCGGCGGTCAGCTCTGCCGCAGCTTCAGAGTTTGCCTTCTCGTTCGACAGTGCGATCTGAAAGCCCAGCTTTTGCCATGCGGTGTCGATGATCCGGCGCTGACCTTCGGTCAGGCCATCCCAAACGGCTTTGTTACAGGCCAAATGGTCGGACGGCATCGAATGAAAGCCCGGATAGGTCGCATGCTTAACGATGTCATACAGACCCAGACCCACGTTATTGGCGAGACCTGACGCATCAGCCCCGTCGATGATTCCGGTTTCCAGCGCCGTAAAGATTTCAGTGAAATCCATCACGATGGGTGTCGCACCCAGTTCTTGGAAAATCTCGGTCTCCATCCCCGGAGGCGAGCGGAATTTCCAGCCCTGCAGGTCAGCTAGACCAGCAATCGGCTTAGAGGACGACAGCGATTCCTGGCCATAGATCGACCAGCCAACCAACTGCATGCCCTGGGCATTATACAGCTCTTGTGCGGCATCATATCCGCCGCCGTAATACAGCCAGCTATACTGCTGCCACGGCGTGTCATAGCCGCCCATGATGTCACCGACGAATTGGAACGCAGGGTTTTTGCCGGTCTGATAGGCACCGCCCGTCGCGTCGCAATCCAGAATGCCGTTGATCGCGGCGTCAAACGTCTCTGTCGTGGCCACGACAGAGCTGGAATAGAACATTTCAATCGTCAGATCACCGTCCGACATGACAGTTACATCATCCGCGAACTGCGCCAGCATTTTGCCGCTGGGGTGTTCAGTCGCATAGTGAGTCGAGATGCGCAGGTTAGTCTGCGCGAACGCCGGGGCCGCAACAGCAGCCACAGCAACGGCAGACAACATGATTGTTTTCAATGACATCGTGGTCTTCCTCCCTTAGCAGTCCCGAAGGCTGCCATTTTATCATTTCTACGCGCCCTCCCCGGCACGCAAACGAAGATGGTATACCATCTGAAGAAACGTTAGCGAGGTGCTTCTCGACACGCAACAAATTTCGGTATACCAAATTTGAACGCCGCCTCGGGGTGCCTTGAAACCCCGCCAACGCGACTCAAACGCCAAAGGATAACATGGCCGATCAGACCCTGCCCGCCCAGATAGCCGATCAATTGCGCCGCGACATCCTGCGCGGCATCCTGCGTCCCGGCATGTCGATCAAGGAACGTGATAACGCCGATAAACTCGGCGTTAGCCGCACGCCCCTGCGCGAAGCGGTGCGTATCCTTGCGACCGAAGGGCTTGTTGAACTGCGCCCCGCGCGCAGCCCCATCGTATCCATCCCATCTGTCAAACAGGTCGCCGACGACGTTGAAGTCCTGCTTGCTATCGAAAAGATGTCGGCCGAACTTGCCTGCGCCCGGGCCACTGAGGCGGAAATTGACGCCCTTGCTGCGATCGTGGACGTGATGGCCGATAAATTCGACACCGTCGACGCGGTCGAGATGTTCGAGATCGACATGAGCTTTCACGCGGGCCTTGCCCGCGCGGCCCACAATCCGTCTTTGGCCGACATTCACAGCACATTCCTGTCCCGGCTGTGGCGTTCACGGTTCTTATCCGCGATCCAGCGCCGTAACCGCGAACGTGTTGTCGATCATCACAGCCAAATCGTCGCCGCCCTGCGCGCCCGCGACACGGATGCCATCCGCACAGCACTTGGCGCGCATCTGGACCGGCTCGCGCCGGACATTATCAACGTTATCACCCAAGAAATCGAACAAGCCTCAGCCACGGCTGACAGAAAGGACGACCTATGAAACTGCTACGCTTTGGACCAGTCGGACAAGAAAAGACCGGTATTATGGATGCAGACGGCCAAGTCCGCGACCTGTCCGCCCATGTCACCGACCTGTCCGGCCCAGCTGTCGCCCTTGAGGCGCTGGATAAAATCCGCACCATCGACATCAACGCCCTGCCCGTCGTGACTGATCCCGGCCGCATCGGATCTTGCCTGTCGTCCGTGCCGAACTTTTTCTGCATCGGCCTGAACTACGCTCTGCACGCCAAAGAGTCCGGCATGGATGCCCCGGCAGAGCCGATCATTTTCTCCAAGGCGACCTCTGCCCTGTCAGGCCCCAACGACGATGTCATCATCCCACGTACATCCGAGAAGGGCGATTGGGAGGTCGAATTAGGCGTCGTGATCGGCAAAACCGCGCTTTACGTGTCGGAAGAAGACGCGCTGGACTATGTGGCAGGCTATTGCACGATCAACGACGTGTCAGAGCGTAGCTTTCAAACCGAACGCGGCGGCCAGTGGATTAAGGGTAAATCGGCGCCGACATTCGGACCCACCGGCCCCTATCTGGTGACGGCCGATGAAGTAGGCGATCCGCAAAACCTGCGCGTCACGCTGAAACTGAACGGCGACACGGTGCAGGATTCCAATACATCCGACATGATCTTTAGCGTGCGCGAGATCGTCAGCTACATGTCCAGCTTTATGGAACTACGCCCCGGCGACATTATCGCCACGGGCACGCCCTCTGGCGTGGGCATGGGCATGAAGCCACAACGCTTTTTGCGTCCGGGCGATGTGATGGAGGTCGAAGTCGAGGGTCTTGGCGCGCAAAAGCAGACTGCGGTCGCGGCAAAGTAAGCATTGGATCGCCGCGCAAAGCGCGCCGATCCCGTGGGGGCGCTGCCCCCACACCCCCAAGATATTTTTGACGAGAAGAAGGGGGGACAGCGAGGGCTGTTCCCCTTTTCAATATTTAGTCAGTGCACCGCGCCGCGGTCCTTGTGGAGCCGTTTTCCCGATCCCATCTAACCACGGGGCGCGCGGATGCTCTTGGGGATCATATCTTGGATTACATCTACGTCGTAGCTGGCCTAATCGGCTTGTTTTTGGGCGGCGAAGCGCTGGTGCGCGGCAGTGTCGGCATTGCGCGGCGCATGGCAATTCCGCCCCTGCTGATCGGCTTGACCGTCGTCGGGTTCGGGACATCAACGCCAGAACTGTTGGTCTCGGTCCAAGCGGCCATGCGCGGTGTGCCTGACATTGCCGTTGGCAATATCATCGGATCAAACATCGCGAACATTCTTCTGATTGTCGGCCTGACCAGTCTTGTCTGGCCCATCCGCGTCTCTGGCGCGACGCTGCGGCGCGATACGGCCGTTATGGTCGCAGCAGCGCTGGTGTTGGTGCCAGTATTTGCCACTGGCGAAATCGGACGCCTGCCCGGTCTGTTACTGGTCGCAGCCTTGGCAGGATACTTAACTTGGGCCTATCTGCAGCCCGGACCTGCAACAGACGATGACGACACCGCAGTCCCGACGTCGGTGGCGAAATCAGCCCTTTGGGTCGCGGCGGGGCTTGTCGCGCTGATGTTCGGTGCGCGGTTTCTGGTCGATGGATCGGTATCCATCGCCCGTAGCCTTGGCGCGTCAGAGGCGTTTATTGGCCTGACCATTGTTGCGGTCGGCACATCGCTGCCAGAGCTTGCGACATCTATCATCGCTGCCTTTCGCCGTCAGTCCGAAATCGCCATCGGCAATATCGTGGGATCAAACATTTTTAACGTTCTCGGCATCCTAGGCGTGACTGCCATCATCAAGCCGGTCCCCGTAGCAGACCGCTTTTTGGCTTTCGATTTGCCCATTATGATTGCCGCGACACTTGCCCTGACAGCCCTGTTACTGACCCGCCCGGTCATTGGGCGCGGCATCGGATTGGTCGTGCTTGCGGCCTATATCATCTACGTCTGGTCAGCGCAGTAGCCAGCCCAAGGTCGGCTCTGTCGGCCCGCCGGGCTTGTATTCGGCGCCAAGCGGCAGCGGCCAGCCAAGGCGTTCTGCGACGGCAAAGATATGGGGGTAGTTCAACTCTCCGTGGTCCGGCGCGCCGCGGTCTGGGACAGATGCAAATTGGATATGCCCGATGATCGGCAGCAGGCGTTCCAGTCTATGCGTGACGTCCCCTTCCATCAGCTGCACATGATAGCAGTCGAACATCAGCCGCAGATTGGGCGCGGCGACCTTCGCGATGATGCCTTCTGCCTGCGTTGTCGTTGTCAGGAAATAGCCGGGCGCGTCGTAGCTGTTCAGCGGCTCGATCAGGATCGTGCGCGTGGTTGCGGCGCAGGCATAGCGCAGGGTGTCGATAAAGGCAGCCTCTGCCTCTTGCCCTGTCGCGAAACCAGCCATGACGTGGATCGCGCCTGCATCAATCGCATCGGCGTAGGCAATCGCCTCGTCTACAGCGGCGCGTGCCTCGGCCCCGCGCGCAGGCAAAGCGGACAGGCCGTTTTCACCAGGGCCGCCCCGCCGGGTATTCAGGCCAAGCATCCGCAGGCCGGTCCCTGACAAAGCCGCCGCGACCTGCTGCGCTGGCACGTCATAAGGCCAGTGGCATTCCACTGCCGCAAATCCCGCCCTATGTGCCGCCCGGATTGCATCTGGCAAAGGCAACTCTTGCCACAAAAACCCTAGGTTTGCTGAAAACATCAGTCCCATTGCACACCAAACTCCTGCACCACTTGGCCCACCTGCGCATCCGTCAACGACCGTGCGCCCATGCCGCGCGTCAGCAGCGCCAGCCGCGCGGTGTCCTCTAATTCTTCAATTGCGTAACAAGCAGCCTCGATATCCTTGCCCGCCACGACGGGGCCGTGATGCGCCAACATAACGGCCGCGCGTTTGCCCGCCAGCCCGCGCACGGCCTGTCCCATCGCCGGATCACCGGGCAGGAAAAACGGCAGCAGTTGCACCTTGCCCAGCTTCATCACCGCATAGGGCGTCAGCGGCGGCAGCCAGTTATCGGCGGGGCCGCCATCCAGCAACGACAGCGCGACAGAGTGGCAAGAGTGCAGATGCACCACCGCCCCCGCCGTGCTGCGGGTGTCGTAAAATGCGCTGTGCAGCGGCATTTCTTTCGTCGGCTTGTCACCACTGATATGCACACCTTTGGCGTCAAACCGCGCCAAACGCGCCGGGTCAAGGCGACCAAAACTTGACCCCGTGGGCGACACCAGCAGCCCGCCGTCTTCGGTCCGGGCAGAGATATTGCCAGACGATCCCCCCGTCAGCCCGCGATCATACATCGACCGGGCCAGATCGCAGATCAGCTCGCGTAGCTTCGCCTCGCTCATGCCAGCGCCCGCGAGAAGAAGTCTTCCGTCCCGAAATTGCCCGACTTCAACGCGAGTGCGACGCGGGCACCGCCGCTATCTGCGGCGCACCACGGCACGCCAGGCGCGATCTCTGGCCCAACGTGCAGGCGGGTGACGCCAAGCGCCTGCGTCACCGCGCCGCTACTTTCGCCGCCCGCGACAACAAACCGGCGCACGCCGGCATCGCGCCGGGCAACGGCGATGGCTGACAGCGCCTCTTCGACGATGCTGCCTGCGCGGGTGCCGCCCATGGCGTCCTGCGCGGCCCGCACCTTGTCCGGGCTTGCGGTGGCATAAACGAGTGGTGCGCCGCTTTGCTGCGCGAGCCAGTCCAGCGCCGGCTGCACCCCTTCCGCATCCAGCACCAAAGGGTCAAGCTGATAGCTTGGGTTCGCCGCGGCATAGGCGGCGACCTGTTTCTGTGTCATCGCCGAACATGACCCCGATAGCACCAAGGCCGGGCCATCCGGCATGGTAAAAGCGTCGCTGCCAACCGCATCGATCAACCCCGCCGCGCGGTACAAATCAGGCAAAGGCATGGCCACCGCGCTGCCGCCCGTCATCAAGACATCGTCTTGGCAGGCCGCCGCGATCACATGCAGATCATCATCCGCCACGGCGTCGACGATCACATGCGGTGCATCTGTTGCATTAAGTGCGGCCCGCAAAGCCTGCGCCCCCCGGGCCACGGTCAAACGGTCTATCAGGGCGACGTCACCGATGACCTGCGGCGCGAGCAACCGCATCAGGTTGCTATCACGCATTGGGGTCAGCGGGTGATCCTTCATTGGGCTTTCCGCCAAAGGCTGCTGCCCGACAAACAAATTGCCCATAAACACGGCCCGCCCGTTTTCGGGAAACGCGGGGCAATAGATTGTCTGTTTTGCCCCCAAACGCGCCATGATCGCCTCGGCCACGGGGCCGATATTGCCCTGCGGCGTGGAATCGAATGTGCTGCAGTACTTCCAGTAAAACCGTTGAACGCCCCGCGCCTGCAGCCAGTCAAGCGCTGCCATCGCCTGCGCGACGGCCTCTTGCACGGGCAAGGTTCTGATTTTCAGCGCGATCACCTCGAACGGTGCGGCATCGCCCCCATCCGGCACGCCGATGCGCAAGGACACAGGCTGGCCAGATCGCGCCAGCAGGCCCGCAAGGTCCGTCGCCCCGGTGAAATCATCCGCAATCGCGCCAAAGAAACCGCCCTGCATCATGTGCGTTCCGGCAAGGTCAGCCCGGCATTGCGCGCATAGACTTTTGCAACGGCGGCATCATCTTCGCGGCCCAGACCAGAGCCGCTGGCCGCCATAAACTGCTGCAACGCCGCGGCCGTAATCGGCGCGCCAAACTTTTCAGACTGGGCAATCTCTAGCACGATGCCCAAATCCTTAGGCCAGATATCAACCGCGCTCAGCGGCGTATAATCACCATCACGCACATGCGGGCCGCGGCTTTCCAGCGCCCAGCTGGTGCCGGCGCATTGGGGAATAACCTCTAGAAATTGCGCGGGGCTGACGCCTTGGGTCATGCCAAAGGTCATCGCCTCGGCCATGGCCGCGATATGCACGCCCACCAGCATCTGGTTGATCGCCTTCATCGACGAGCCTGCGCCGGCGGCGTCGCCCAGTTCGAACACCTTCGATGCCATGGCATCCAGCGCGGGCCTCGCTTTGGCAAAAGCCTCGGGGCTGCCGCTGGCCAAGATCGACAGTTCGCCATCGGCCGCGCGAAAAGTGCCGCCCGACACAGGCGCATCTAAATACAGAAGGCCCAAGTCGGCGCAGCGCTGCGCCAAGTCGCGGGCCAAAGCGGGTGCCATTGTCGCGCAGGCAACCACGACCGCCCCTTTGGCCATTTGGGCAGCAATGCCGCCTGTCCCGAACAAAACCGCTTCGGTCTGTGCGCCATTCACGACGACCACGATTACTGCGTCCAGCGTTGCTGCCACGGTCGCAACATCACCCGGCGCGCCGCCAGCGGCCTGAAACCGTGTGACCGCATCTTGGTTCACATCAAACCCGTGCACGGTCAGGCCAGCGCGGTGCAACGCACCCGCCATGCCAAACCCCATGGCCCCTAAGCCAAAAATTCCAACCCGATTGTTCGCCATGATAACCACTCCCGCGTAGCGCTTTTTAAAATGGTATACCAAATTTTCAAACCTGCCAAGCGTTGGCGTCCGCTGAAAACACAAAGGGCGCGGCAGATGACCTGCCGCGCCCTTTACGTTTATGTTTGACCGGTATTAGGCGCGCAGAAACGCCACGACAGAGCCGCCCTGTTTTTGCATGGCGCGGTTTTCAGCAAAGTGGATTGCCCGGCTGCTGGCCAGGGCCGCGCGCTGATCCTTCGTCCCTTGCAACGCCACCGGGGCACCGACCGCAATCAACTGGCCCTGCGCCGCATCTGCCATATCGGCAAAGCCCGCCGCCGCAAGCTGCGCATTGATCGCAGCTTCCAGATCTCGCGCCTCGGGCAGCGCGTCCGACACGGATGCAACCAGCAAATCGCCATCCTCGGTAAAGGCCATGACGGTCTGATCAGTGCCAAGATGAGCGGCAACAGCGATTGCGATTTCTTCAAGCATGATCGCGCAGCGCTGCGGCGCCGGATCGGCGTGATAGGCTGCAATCAGATTGATGTTCACAGCCAGCACCTGCACCGATGCCACATCCTTGCGCGGCAGCTGCGTCAGATAATTCGACATCGCCACAGCATCAATCGTCGGCAAAGCCGTGCCGCGCGCTTTTGCGCCAACCTGTGCAAGGCTGCTTACCGCGAACTTTTGTGCGACGGTGCCAGCCCGGCCGCGATACCCGGTGATGCGACCCTGAGCGGCAAAGGCAAGCTGCGCAGCTTCAAGCCGCTCTACCAGCTGATCTACATCAAACGGCTTGGTCGCATAATCATCGGCGCCGGCCCGGAACGCATCGCTCATGTGTTCCACATCGCGCATCGCGGTCAGCATTGTGATCGGCGTCTCACGGTAGGCGGGCAGATCGCGCACGGCGCGGCACAAATCGATGCCGTTCATCACGGGCATACTGATATCAAACAGCAGGTTGTCAAAGATCGTATGCGGATCGGACAGCAGCGCCAAGGCAGCCTCGCCAGAGGCAACAGTCACGACCTCTCCGATCTCATTGGACTCGCCAATCATCGTCAGCAGATCAAGGATGAATGGGTCATCATCCACCACCAGCGTGCGCATGCCGCGCGACCGAATGACCGGGCCGGGCAGGTTCGCAGGCACGGGCAGACCAGCGTAAAGGATTGGCTGCGTATCTTCGGCTGGCACAATGAATGTACCCGTCTTCCCGCGGGCCTGATGCAGCAGTTCTAACCCGGCAAACGTGGCGGCGCAAAAGCTGCCGACCAGCGTGTAAACCGCGCCGACCATCCAGAAAGATGCCCCCATCACCGCCGCGGTGATCGCGCCGATCAGCCCCGTCACGATGCCGATAAAGATATACCCAAGTACCATCAGACCACTTTCGATTTTCCTCGTCTGCAAGGCGGCGTGCAGCTGACACGCAGACGAATTTTTAATGCCTCACGAGCCAACCTGAACGTGTGTTGCGGCTAAATTATGGCTCTTCGCAGGAATAATCATTTTAAAATAAGGCGGCCATGTCCTGTTTTCGTCGCAACGCAGAAAGCCGGGCGCTGCATGTGCACCCGGCTTTCGTTAACTCAGTCGCCTGACTTTGGCTTAGTCAGCGCGCCGCCCGGCCCCGGTCAGCCGCGCGATTACGACAAAGAACAGCGGCACGAACAGCACGCCGATCACCGTTGCGCTGATCGTGCCGCCCAGCACGCCTGCACCAATCGCTTGGCGTCCGCCCGAACCTGCGCCCGTGCTTAGCACAAGCGGCACGACACCCAGCGAAAACGCCATTGATGTCATGATGATAGGCCGAAACCGCTGGCGCGCCGCATCAATTGCCGCCTCAACGACGGGTGATCCCGCTTCGATCTGTTCGCGGGCAAATTCGACGATCAGGATTGCGTTTTTACCCGTCAAACCAATGACTGTCAGCAGGCCCACCTGAAAGAAAACGCCGTTTTCAAATCCGCCCAGCCATGCGGCAAGCAAGGTGCCCAGCACACCAATCGGCATGGCCAACATGACCGCAAAGGGGATCGACCAGCTTTCATAAAGTGCAGCCAGCGCCAAGAACACCGCCGCCAGTGACAGCGCGTACAGCAGCGGTGCTTGATTGCCGCTTTCCTGCTCTTCCAGCGACAGACCCGTCCAAGCGGCCCCGAACCCTTCGGGCAGTTGCGCGACCAGCCGTTCAATTTCGGCAATCGCCTCCCCGGTGCTGACGCCCGGCGCAGGCGAGCCTTGGATCTGCATGGCAGAGATGCCGTTGTAACGGTTCACGCCCTGCGGGCCGAAGACCCACGATGCCTCGGCAAAGTTCGAAAACGGCACCAACCCGCCGCTGGCATTGCGCACGCGCCATTTATCGAGGTCCGACGGCGCCGCCCGCGCCTCTGCCTCGCCTTGCACATAAACGCGCTTGATCCGGCCGCGGTCAATGAAGTCGTTCACATAACGCCCTGCCCAAGCGGTCGTCAGCAAAGCGCCAACATCCGTGGCCGACACACCCATCGCGCCAGCCTTGCGCCAGTCGATATCCAGATTGAATTGCGCAGCGTCCTCTAGCCCGCTTGGCCGCGCCGAGGCGATCAGCGGGCTTTGCGCCGCCATCCCCAGCAGTTGATTACGTGCGGCTAGCAGCTCTTCGTGGGTCTGCCCGGCGCGCGCCTGTAAGAAGAAGTCAAAGCCAGAGGCATTGCCAAGTTCGATCACCGATGGTGGCACAATCGGGAACACCATAGCGTCCTGAATTTGGCTGAACGCACCAAAGGCACGCCCTGCCAGCGCTTGCACGCTTTGACCCGGCGCGGTCCGTTCTTCCCAATCCTTCAGTCGCACAAAGGCTAGCGCTTGGTTCTGCCCTTGCCCGCCAAAGCTAAAGCCGACAACGCCGAACACGGATTCAACGATGTCCGATTCCTGCTCTAGGAAATAATTCTCGGCCTGCTCTAGCACGGCCTGCGTCCGCTCTGCCGTGGCACCGGTTGGTGTCTGGATCAGCGTGAACAGGATGCCTTGATCCTCTTCCGGCAGGAACCCGCCCGGCGTGCGCAAAAATAGGAACACCGTCGCCGCGATGATCGCGATATAGACGATCCCCATCCGGAACGGACGCCGCACAATCCAGCCCACGCTGGCCGCATAGCCCGCCAGCGTTGCGCCAAATCCAGTGTTGAACCATGCAAACGGGCCGCGCGCCTTGGTATGGCCCTTGGGTTTCAGCAGCGTCGCGCATAGGGCGGGCGTCAGCGTCAACGCCAGCACCACCGACAACACCATGGCCGAGATGATAGTGATGGAAAATTGCTTGTAAATCACGCCTGTTGAGCCCGGAAAGAACGCCATCGGCACGAACACAGCCGTCAAAACCACCGCGATGCCGATCAGCGCCCCGGTGATTTCGTCCATGGACTTGCGCGTCGCCTCCAGCGGGGTCGCGCCTTCTTGTTCCATGATCCGTTCGACGTTTTCGACAACGACAATCGCGTCGTCCACCAGCAATCCAATCGCCAACACCATCGCAAGCATCGTCAGAGAGTTAATCGAGAACCCGAACATCGCCAGCACGCCAAAGGTGCCCAGCAAAACCACGGGCACGACCAGCGTCGGGATCAGCGTTGCCCGCAGGTTCTGCAAGAACAGCAGCATGACAAGGAACACCAGCACGACCGCCTCAATCAGCGTCTTGACCACTTCCTCGATCGAAATCAGCACGAAAGGCGTCGTGTCATAGGGGATCACGTATTCGACGCCCTCTGGGAAAAAGCGCGACATCTCCTCTAGTCGGCTCTCAACCGCCGTGGCGGTATCAAGCGCGTTCGCGCCCGGTGCGAGCGAGATTGCCATGCCCGTCGAATTGGACCTGTTGTAGCGGGTAATCGTGGAATAATTCTCTGATCCGATCTCGACCCGGGCGACGTCATTAAGCAGCACTAGGCCCCCGTTCGTGCCCGCGCGAATGACGATCTGGCGGAAATCCTCTGGCGTGCGGAGCAAAGATTGCGCGGTGATCGTCGCGTTCAATTGCTGCCCGTCCAGCGCCGGTAGCGCGCCAAAGGAGCCAGCCGAGATTTGTGCGTTTTCCTCTGACACGGCAGCCACAACATCCGACGGCGTCAGGTTGAAGGCCGCCAGCTTTGCCGGGTCTAGCCAGATGCGCATGGCGTATTGCGACCCAAAGACCTGCACGCTGCCCACGCCGTCCACACGGCTGATTTCGTTGACCATATTTGACGACAAGTAATCCGACAGGTCCGTCGCGCTATAGCTGCCATCCTCTGAAATTAACGCGACAACCATCAAGAAGCCGGACGACGATTTCTGCACCGTCACACCCTGCCGCTGCACCGCCTCTGGCAACAACGCCGTCGCCTGCGCCAGCTTGTTCTGCACCTGCACCTGCGCGATGTCCGGGTCTGTGCCTGTCTCGAACGTCAACGTAATGCTCGCTCCGCCTGCAGAGGAGGAGCTGGACGAGAAATAGCGTAGCCCGTCCAGACCCGTCATTTGCTGCTCGATCACCTGCGTCACCGTATTCGCCACCGTCTCGGCCGAGGCACCGGGGTACACCGCGCGGATCGCGACAGAAGGCGATGCGATCTGCGGGTACTGCGCAATCGGCAGCGACAGGATTGATAAAATCCCAAGGCCAGAAATGAACAGCGCAATGACCCAGGCAAAGATCGGGCGGTCGATAAAGAAACGGGCCATGAGAGGTCTTTCGAAAATAGATAAAGGCTGCAAAGCCGGGTGTCAGTCAGGCGCGCACCCCAACGAATGGGCGCGTGCCATGACTGATCGCATTATTCAGTGGGGGCAGTGTCCGCAGGTTCTGCATCGCTGGATTGCTCTGTCGGCGTGACCGTCGCACCGGGGGCGACCTTTTGCAGGCCCGCCACGATAACGCGGTCGCCCGCCACCAGACCGTCATCGACGATCCAACTAGGCCCCCGATCGGTGACGACATTCACAATCTTGGACTGCACCACGTTATCCGCATCCACCGTCATGACCGTCGCTTGGCCCCGCTGGTCACGGCTGACCGCTTGCTGCGGCACCAAAAAGACATCATCCAGCGTGCTGGTCGGAATTTCGACCTGCACATACATCCCCGGCAACAACAGCTTGTCCGGATTGGCAAATTCCATCCGCAGCAGGACCACACCGGTCTGCTCGTCCACGTTCGGCTCTGCCGCAGTCAGGCTACCGGTCTGATCAAAGGTCGACCCATCGGCCAACGTCAGCGTCACTGTCGGGTCAAAGCGGTCAACCTGTCCCGCCCCTTGATCGCGTCGCCAGACCAACAGATCCGCCGCCGACTGGGTCACGTTGACATAGACCGGATCAATATTGCGGATCACAGCCAGCGGTGTCGCCTGACTGGCGGTCACCAAAGCGCCGGCGCTTGTCTCTGACAGACCAATCTCGCCGGACAGGCGCGCCTTGATCGTGGTGCGATCCCGTTCGATCTGGGCCACGGTGCGCTGCGCCTCGGCCGCTTGCAAATTCGCCTCGGCGCCGGCGCGCGCGGCATCGGCGTCGTCTTTTGTCGCGGTGCTGGCGACGTTACGCGATTGCAACTCGTCTGCGCGCGCCGCCGCTTTGCGCGCCGCATCCAGCTGGGCCTGCGCCTGCGCCACCGCCGCATCAGCCTGCGCCAAAGCTGCGTCATAGCTGGCCGGATCAATGCGGTACAGCGCGTCGCCTTCGGTCACGGGCGCGCCTTCGGTAAACAAGCGCTCTGTGATGATCCCTGCCACCTGGGGCCGCACTTCTGCCATGGCAGAGGCCGCGACGCGGCCCGGCAACGTCGTCGTCAATGTCGCCTGCTGCGGCTGCAAGGTCACGACTGTGACAGCAGTAGGCGGCCTGCCTTCTTGCGCTGCAGACTGCGTTGAAATCCCCGCCCACGCCAGCGCGGCAATCAGAAGGGGGGCGTAGACGGGACGCATTAACATGACAGAAACCTTGTTGTTCAAATTGCTACCGCGCCGAAAACACAAATTGCTTTAGCTATCAATCCAGCGATAGCGGCGGCACGTCTGTGCATCACGATTTTGCGCAACCCCCTTGCCAATGCGGATCAGCGGCCCAGACGCGGCGGGCTAGCAAAGGGCAGAGGTCAAATCGGGCCACCATTATGCCCTTTTGTGGAATCATTGCAGTGGCAGGCCCGCACGCAGATCAATGGCCGGCGCGGCCACTGTCCAAAGACGTTGCAGCATCGGATAACGCACCACGGAAAAGTCCCACCAATGGCGATGGGTTCTCCTCGGACCGTGCCATAATACCGACGGCGCCTTCTGTTGGCCCCATGTCCAAATCCAACGCAACCAGTCGCCCTGCATCCAGATCGTCCGCGACAACCCCGCGCGAGATAAACCAGACCGGCCGCAGCGCACCAAGCGTCATGGCGCGCCCCAGCGCCCCTGATACACATTCGATCCGGTCTGCAAACAACGGCACGCCGCGTGAAATCATCAGCCGCGCCATCAGCGGGCGGATCGCAGAGGCTTCTGGCGGATAGATGATTAAGTCGCCTTCCAACTGCTCTAGACGTGTTGCGCCGCGCTGGGGATGGTCGGGCGCGACGACCGCAACCACCCGCTCTGCGTAAAGCGCCGTAAACGATAGCCCCCTCATCGTGGCGGCGTCGCCTAGCCGGCCAACCACCAGATCAAGATCACCGGCGCGCAAGCAATCCGTCAAAAACCCGTGCGATCCTTCGACGACATGCAAGACCGTCTTGGGCGAGGCACCGCGAAATATTTCAATGGCAGCGGGCAAAACCTGCGCCGCAACGCTTGGCAAAACGCCGATTTTCACGGCGTGCCCCCCAGCCTCGCTATGCGATGCGATGCTGCTGATCCCCTGCCGCAGCGCGGCTGTGCTTTGTTCGGCATATTGAAGAAAGACTTGCCCTTCGGGGGTCAGGCGCACGCCAGCCCGGTCGCGGGTCATTAAGGTGACGCCAAGGATGTCTTCCAAATCCCGCAACGTTTTTGAAATCGCAGGCTGCGTCAGGTTCAACTGCTCTGCCGCGCGCTTCAACCGGTTTGCGCGGGCAATCGCGACAAAGGCTTCAAGATGGCGGAATTTGATCCTGCGATCCATTTGGTTTCCATTTAGGGCAACTAAGACGGCGATCTTATCAATTTACTTTCCATTTTCATAAGCCAGAATGAAGGGGCGGGGAAGTTTCAATCAAAAAAGGCGTGATATGCGAACTCAGGTTGCGATCATCGGGGGCGGACCGTCCGGGCTTTTACTAGCTCAACTTTTGCAGCGCCGCGGCATCGACAGCATCGTATTGGAACGCAAAACCAAAGACTACGTGCTGGCCCGCATCCGCGCAGGCGTGTTAGAGCAGGGCCTTGTTGGCCTGCTGGAAGAGGCCGGTTGCGCTGATCGGCTCCACGCCGAAGGGTTCAGCCACGATGGTACCTTGATCGCCTATGGCGACGAGATGTTTCGCATTGATTTCAAGGAACACACCGGCACGCCGGTGATCGTCTACGGCCAGACAGAAGTGACCCGCGATCTTTACGAGGCGCGCGAAAAGGCGGGTGGGCCCATCGTATTCAACGTGGAGGACGTGGTGATCCACGGGGCCGACACCGACACGCCGCATGTGACCTACACGGTGGACGGAACCGCACAGCGGGTCGATTGCGATTTTATCGCGGGATGCGATGGCTTTCATGGGGTCAGCCGCAAAACCATTCCAGCAGACCTGCGCCGCGAATACGAAAAGGTCTATCCCTTCGGCTGGCTTGGCATCCTTAGTGAAACCCCGCCCGTCAGCCACGAGCTGATCTATTCAAACACACCGCGCGGCTTTGCGCTCGCCTCGATGCGCAACGAAAACCTGTGCCGATATTACATTCAGTGCTCTGTTGATGACAGCATTGACGACTGGTCGGACGACGCCTTTTGGGACGAGTTCAAAAAACGCCTGCCTGCGGATATGGCGGCCAAGCTTGTCACTGGACCAAGCATCGAAAAGTCTATCGCGCCGCTGCGATCGTTCGTCACCGAACCGATGCGCTGGGGGCGGCTGTTCCTATGCGGCGACGCAGCCCATATCGTGCCGCCCACGGGTGCCAAGGGTCTGAACACCGCCGCCTCTGATGTGCACTATCTTTATAACGGGCTGCGCGAATTTTACGAAACAGGCAGCGCTGACGGGATCGACGCCTATTCTGCCAACGCCCTGTCGCGGGTCTGGAAGGCCGAACGGTTCAGCTGGTGGTTCTCATCCCTGATGCACCGCTACCCTGATCAATCCGACTTTGATCAAAGAATGCAAATCGCCGAGCTGGAGTTTCTGCGCAGCAACAAGGCCGCGCAAAAGGCTATGGCCGAAAACTACGTGGGCCTGCCCTACTGATGGAGAGCGATGTGACCAACAGATATGACGCCGGCATGCAGACCCGCCGACAGGTTTTGGGTGATGCCCATGTGGACAGGGCCGAGGCGACAAAGGTTGCCTTTGATGCGCCATTTCAAACGATGATCACCGAAGGCGCGTGGGGCACGTTGTGGTCGGACGATACGATCACCCGCCGCGAACGGTCTATGCTGACGTTGGCAATACTGGCCGCAACTGGGAATTTCGACGAAATTCCAATGCACATCCGCGCCACACAAAACACCGGGGCCGCGCCGCAGGATGTTTTGCAGGCATTCATGCATGTCGCGGTCTATGCAGGCGTGCCAGCGGCGAACCATGCCATCAAACTTGCCAAACAGACCTATGCCGAATTGGGAGTAGAAATATGAGCCCAGCCAAAACCACACCCCCATCAGGCGGTTTCATCCCGCGGGATCGCGACTGGCAGCCGGACGCCCTGACCCCCGGCTACAAAACCAGCATCAAACGCAGCCCGCAGGCGGCCTTGCTGTCGTTTCCGTCGTCCTTGTCAGAAGAAACCTCTCCGGTTTTTGGACACGGATTGCTGGGGGCTTTGGACAGCGACCTGATCCACAACTACGCCCAGCCCGGTGAAAGCGCGATCGGGCCGCGGATTATTGTCTATGGCCGTGTGCTGGATGAAATGGGGCGCGGTGTGCCCGGTGCCTTGCTGGAGTTTTGGCAGGCCAATGCGGGCGGGCGGTATCGGCACAAAAAGGAAAGCTATCTGGCCGCCCTTGATCCGAATTTCGGCGGCTGCGGTCGCACGATCACGGCCGAGGATGGGTCCTATGAATTTCGCACGATCCAACCTGGCCCCTACCCTTGGCCGAACGGCATGAATGACTGGCGCCCCGCGCATATCCACTTTTCTGTCTTTGGCCATGGCTTTGCCCAGCGTCTGATTACCCAGATGTATTTCGAAGGCGATCCGCACATCCCGCTGTGCCCGATTGTCGGCATCCTGAAATCACAAGACGCCGTCGATGCCCTGACAGCTGTGCTGGACATGCACCGCACGGTGCCGATGGACAGCCGCGCGTACAAGTTTGACATTGTGCTGCGTGGGCGGCGTCAGTCCTACTTCGAAAACCGCAAGGACGGGATGTAATCATGGTGCAAAAGCTAGACTATTTGCGCGAAAGCCCCAGCCAAACCGCTGGCCCCTATGTCCACATTGGTTGCACGCCAAATTTTACCGGCATTGATCTCTACGGCGGCGACCTTGGCACCGTCATGAAGACCGGTCCGGTGCAAGGCAAAGAGATCGTGATCAGAGGCATCGTTTTTGATGGCACCGGAACGCCGCTGCGCGATGCGATGATTGAAATCTGGCAGCCCGATTCAGCCGGCCTGTTCGCCTCTGCGAACGAAACGCGCGGTGCAGCGGACCCAAACTTTACCGGATGGGGCCGTTCGCCCAGCGATATGACGACGGGTGAATTCATCTTTGATACCGTCAAACCCGGCGCTGTTCCTTGGCCCGACGGCCGGATGCAAGCGCCGCATATCACCGCATGGATCGTCGCGCGCGGCATCAACATCGGCCTGCACACACGCATCTATTTCGAGGGTGAGGCAGAGGCCAACGCCGCCGATCCGATCCTGAGCCGGATCGAACATCAAAACCGCATCCAAACGCTGCTTGCCAAACGTGAAGGCGACGGCGTCTATCGCTTTGATATCCATCTGCAAGGTCCGACCGAGACCATCTTTTTTGACATCTGAGGGCCCTATGACCACTCCCTGCATTATCTGCGTCGCCATTACCGGATCGGTTCCAACCCAAAAGGACAACCCAGCGGTACCGATCACCATCGCTGAACAAATCGAAAGCACCCAAGACGCCTTTGAGGCGGGCGCCTCGATCGCCCACTGCCACGTGCGCGGCGACGACGGCAAACCGTCGGCAGATCCGGACCGCTACGCGCAGTTGAAAGAGGGGCTGGAAAAACACTGCCCCGGCATGATTATCCAGCTATCCACGGGTGGGCGGTCAGGTGCGGGCAAGGACCGTGGCGGCATGCTGTCGCTGGCACCTGACATGGCCTCGCTCTCGGTCGGGTCGAACAACTTTCCAACCCGCGTCTACGACACGCCCCCCGATCTGGTGGATTGGCTGGCGTCAGAGATGTTAAAGTATGACGTGAAGCCCGAAGTCGAAGCCTTTGATCTGTCACATATTTTCAAAGCGAAAGAGATGGCCGACAAAGGCCAGATCGCGGGCACGCCTTATGTCCAGTTCGTCATGGGCGTCAAAAATGCGATGCCCGTCGATCGCGACGTGTTCGACTATTACGTTCACACGGTGCACCGCCTGTTTGGTACAGATGCGCCTTGGTGCGCCGCCGGGATCGGTGCCAATCAAATCGTGCTAAACGAATGGGCGATTTCATCCGGCGGCCACGCCCGCACTGGACTAGAGGATAACGTCAGACTTGACCGTGATACGCTTGCGCCGTCCAATGCCGCATTGGTCAAACGCGCGGCGGACTTGTGCGAGGCATACGAGCGCCCCGTCGCGACATGGCAACAGGCCCGCGACATCCTAGGCCTGCGCAAAGCGGCCGTGTGAAAGATGCCGTTTTAATTGCTGCCATCGGTCGTAACCCGCTCAACCGAGTGGCACTGCGCCAGCCACCCAAAGATGCATGAGGCCCTAAATTGACCAGCCCCTTCGATCACCCGTGGCTTGGCGGCCTGTTCGGCGACCAAGAGGCCGCTGACATCTGGGCCCCGCAGCGCACCATCGCCCATATGCTCGCGTTCGAGGCAGCGTACACCAGGGCCCTTGGCAAGGTCGGTAAGGTCGACCAAGCCTTAGCAGTTCAAGTCGCGCAGCAGATCGCGGCGTTCAAGCCCGACATAGCGGACCTGCGGGATGGCGCCGCACAAGACGGAGTCGTTGTCCCCGCTTTGGTCGCCCAATTGAAAGACGCGATACAGCCAAGCACCGATAGCATTCATTCCGGCACGACGTCCCAAGATGTTATCGACACGGCGCTGGCCCTGACACTGCGCGACTTCAGCGACTTGCTTGACGTCCGCCTTGCCGCATTGACCAGCGCGTTTGACGTCTTGGCGGATCGGTTTGGGGATCGACCCATGACGGGGCGAACGCGGATGCAGGCGGCGCTACCGATCAAGGTGTCTGATCGGATGGTGACGTGGTCACAACCGCTCGCAGCGCACCGCAAACGTCTGGGTTCCTTGCGGCCAGAGGTCGCGCGTCTGCAGCTTGGCGGCGCCGCGGGCGACCGCGCCGCATTGGCACCAAACGCGGCACAGATTTCACGCGAAATGGCCACTGAGTTGGGCCTGCAAAACCCACCGACAGCGTGGCATTCCATGCGCGCCGACATTGCGGAGTATGCCAACCTTTTGTCACTGATCAGCGGCGCGTTGGGCAAATTCGGGCAAGATATTTGCCTGATGGCACAGCAGGGCATTGATGAAGTGACCCTAAAAAGCGGCGGCGGATCATCCGCAATGCCGCACAAACAAAACCCGATACTGGCCGAACTGCTGGTGACACTGGCACGCTTCAACGCCACGCAGGTGTCTGGCATGCATCACGCGCTGATCCATGAACAAGAACGCTCTGGCGCGGCCTGGGCACTAGAGTGGATGATCCTGCCGCAAATGGCCCAAACCACGGCGCGAAGCTTATCGGCCGCAACGCAGCTTTGTGAAAAAATCACTTCGATCGGCATGCAGTAGGCTTCGTTGTCGTGCAATTCTGCTGCGCACGCGGGTCGACTTTGCCAAAGCCGGCACAGTGGTAATGGGGCGTGTTCGTGCCTGCATCAATCCATTGAGTTTACTTTGGAACTGGCAGTCGCGGAAAGGCCACCGTCGCGGTCGTCGGCACGTTTCAGCTGTCGCTCGCACCATCAACCGTGGATCCAAAAGCCTATTCATTTGCGCCACGTTTTCAACGACGCAAACTTACAAAGTCATGTTGGACCGATGAAACAAATCCGCACATTTTAAACATAACAGGACGCGGCTTTGTGGAATACGAACCATCGCCTAGGCCGCGGCCCGCCCCAGCATAAGTGATTGGTGGCAGATTATGATACATCTCGACCGCGCATGCGTTGCATAAAAATACAGCGGACATGTACTTTTGGACAGAACTCGAAATATGGATTGGCAGCCGACGAAACATTGTGCTACGCCAACACAATTATTACGTGAGTATTTAACTTTTCACATTCGTCGCCTTCTTACGAAGGCATACTGCTCAGCCACCGAATTTTCAGGAGCGAGCCTAAATATGAGTTTCGATAGAACGCCGCTTATGCGCCGGCTTGGCGGAGCCGTTCCTGAAGAGGAATTGGAGCTGTTTGATTCGCTGGGGCGTATTGGTAAAAAATACGCAATCGGTCACGACCTTGGCGAAGAATGCCGGGCCGATGAATCGATCATGATCCTGCAACATGGCTGGACCATGACCTATAAAATACTGCGCGGCGGTGATCGACAGGTCATCGACGTCAACTTGCCCGGCGATGTACTCGGTATGCGGCAAATCCTGTTCAATTACGATGACTACCGCATTGAACCCATTACCGAGGTGTTTGCGCAGAAAATGCCCGCTGATATTATTCTGCGTTCTTTGGGAAAATCGCTTGAAATTGCGGCGCAGGTCATGTGGGCAATGATGTCGGACTCTGCCTTTTCGCCGGAACGTTTGGTCAGCATGGGCCGCCGCGAGGCCCCGAAAAGGGTCGCGCATTTTTTGCTAGAACTTGGGGCCCGACTGGACCGGGTGCATTTATCAAATAAGAATGGGTATTTATGCCCGCTTTCGCAGACAGACCTAGGTGATATTTTGGGCATGAGTGCGGTCCACGTGAACCGTGTTCTGCGCGATTTAAGAGAGCGGGACCTGCTAACTTTTCGTATTGGAAAAGTGAAATTTCATGACCGGGAAGAGCTTAATCGATACGCCGAATTCGAGCCATCCTATATGGAGCGTCGTTTGCATTAAACGGTCGCGGGATACCTATTTCTGGAATGACTTGCACCGCAGCACATATCCCCGGCTTTCACTGCGACCAAGCCACGGATGCGTCGCGATAACGTGGCCCAAATCCGGGATATTCCAGCTATCCAGAATGTCATATCCCATGACATTGATTTGCGCCTCGAATATGCTTCGGTTGCGCATGCGATAGGGCACGCAGCCTGCTCCGATCTTTTCGATCGTATAAAGCTCTGGCCCGTCTCGTAGAGCCACCTTGTTAAGAATGATATATTCGGGCCGGTCGGGCAAGGTTGCGACGAAGTCTGGAAATGCGATGTCCTGATATTGCAGCAGGCCTGAACACAACAGGATCTGCGCCGCTGGCAGCGTTGTCACATCAGTATGAAACGCGATTTCGACTGGCAGGCCGCCGCGACCTTGGCGGCGACGGGCGGCGTGGACGATTGCGGGCAGGTCGTAAACATTCCAGCGGATCGGCCGCAGATCTATCAGGTCTTGGAACGCGATATATTTTGTGCCGAAATGTCCGCCTGCATCAATCAAAGCGTCGGCATCAGGCAGAAAACGTTGCAGCCAGAACATCACCGGATAGTCCCATGCGGTGCGCTGACACATCAGATCGAATGACACTTCTGAAATGGCCGCGTCGTCGTACCCTTGCCCGCCGCGCCGGATGACGGCCTCTTGCGCGTCAGCGCGGGTGTCAAAGGCACCGGAAAAGTGCCGCGCCCGCGGCGTGCGCGTGACCGCCCGCGCGATGGCGGCACTTGGTAGGGCCCTCGCTTGGCGCAGGACCGCGCGCAGACGTTTGCCAAGGCGGGGCGATGCGGAAACGGTCATGACAAAGTTCCTTGCTGTACGGGATCAGGGCGAAAAGCCGCCGCGATTTGATCCCAGAAAGGCCGGTCCAGCAGCATGAGCGCGATCACATAGACACCGCCGCTCATAAGCCCGAAGGCCACCGCGCGCACCAACCGGGGCCAGTCAACGCCAATTGGGCTGGCGCGCAGGACAAGAAGCGTAATCAGACCCAAAGTCAGCGGCAAAACCGTGCTGCGCAAGGCCTTCGCAATCCCGGCCAGCCCAATATTTGCATGACGCGTAAACAGGTGCAGCGTCAGCAGCATGATCCCACTATTCACCGCCAGCTGCGACCAAGCCAACGTCATAACCCCCAGCGGGGCCGCGACGCAGGTCGCCCCAACCGAGACCGCAAAAATAATCGCCGTGAAGGCCGGCAGCCGCCGCGTCTGGCCGCAGATCGACAACAGCGGTTCAGTCAGGATACCCGGCAGCATCAGGATCGGACACAGCGCTAGAATAGCCACCAAAACGCCTGCAGGCTGCCATTCCGGCCCCAGCAACCCGGCGACGATTTCGCCATGCATGACGCTAAGCCATAGGAACAGCGGTGTGCCAATAGCCATCAGGACCTTTAGGTGCCGGGCGACCTGCTGCTCTATACGCGCGGCGCGGCCCTCGACCTGGCCAGCGTCACGGGCGCGGCGCAGCAGGGTCCAAGCCAAAAGCTGTCCCGGCACAGCGACTAGCTCATAGGCCGCACCGACCAGACGCTCTGCCACGCGGAAGTAGCCGACAGCGATCGGTCCTAGGAAAGCGCCTAGCGCCAGCGTTATGAAATGAAGTCGCACGTTTATCAGCATCCGCGATGACAAAATCTGCACCGAGAAGGTCCAAAGCTCTTGCCGCACGGTGGCAGGCAGGCCCCATGCGGGGATGCGGCGCGTGATGGCAAAACTTAGGATCAGCGCGGTCCCTTGATAGGTTAGCCGTCCATAGACGAGCGATAGCACCCCGGCCCCTTGAAACAGGCAGATCACTGTCACTGCACCGCCGACCAGCTCGCTTGTGATTTCGATAATGGCGGCGGTTTTGATCCGGTTCAGCCAGATCAAAACCCCCTTTTGCGCGGTGAAAATCGTTGCCAACGCGATCCACAGGCAAAAGAGCATGGATAGCGCAGTCAAATCAGGCGCAAGCCCGAAGCCCTTTGCCGCCAGCGTTCCCGCAAAGCCGACAGCGGCGAAGGCAAAGCCGCTTAGAACTGCGATCATGACGACCTGATAGGGCGTATTGTCCCCGTCGGACCGCGTCATGATAAAGGGGGCCCACCCCGCCTCGGCCAGACGCAACAGTAAGATGGCGCAGGCCGACACGATAGCAAAGGTGCCGAATTCCACCGGCCCCAACAAACGCGCGGCGAGCACAAACACCGCGAATTGAGAGACTTGGGACACCAGACGCTCTGTCACCGTGACGGCAATGTCGCCCGCTGTCTTGCGACCTGCATTTAGGGCTGGGCCCTGCCCTTTGGGCGAGCGATCAGTATGCACCGCGTCCCCGCAAAACAACGCCAACCGTACGCAGCAGGATTTTCAGATCCCCCCACAGGGAATGCTGCCGTGCGTATTGCACATCAAGCGCGACCCGTTCGTCATAGCTGGTATCGCTGCGCCCGCTGACCTGCCACAGGCCGCTGATCCCCGGCCGCACCGACAAGTAGTGACAGAAATCGTCGCCATAATTCACGATCTCGCCCGTCGTGATGGGTCGCGGCCCGACAAGGCTCATGTGGCCCATCAGCACGTTAAACAGCTGCGGCAGCTCGTCCAGACTGGACCGGCGCAGATAGCATCCAATAGGCAGGATGCGCGGATCATGACGTAACTTTTGGGTCTGCACCCATTCGCGCAAATCGTCGGGATTGGCCTTGAGATGGGCGGCCAGCACGTCGTCTGCGTTCACACACATGCTGCGAAATTTCAGGCATTGAAAGCGAACGCCGTGGCGTCCGATCCGGGTGTGGCGAAACATGATGGGACCGGGATGGAAGATCGCAAGCACCGCTATGATCAACAGCATCGCCGGCAGAAAAAGTAAGAGCAAAAGGCTAGACGCGATGACGTCAAAAGCCCGCTTTCTGCGGTCAGCTTTGCCCCAATCTGCTCTCGCCTGATCGGTCGGAGACACCGCCTGAAGTGGAGCAGACGGCAACGGGACAGAATGGACGACTTTTGCTGTCGTCATAATCGTTCGTAGGTTTAAATTAGTAGACACTTTGTAAATTCCCCCAAGTAAATTTCTTCATTTCGGGATGCGATCCGGGTAATTCCGGACAGTGCAGCAGATATCCCGATCAAACGTGCAGAATAGATTTCGTCATAAATGGTGCCATCGACACCTCTTTGTTGGGCGTGATGTGCGGCGTAAAAACCGCGTTCACGCAGGGATTTTTGGCGTAGCCGATGAAACGTTGCCCGGTGACGGGTCCTGCTTTATGTCCAACAACACAGATAAAACCCACGGTACCATCAGATGGAGGCATGCTGCGTGCGTCAGACAAATCGCGACACGGCCTTAGCGCCAGACGCCAAGCCGCAAGTGGCATTGGCGGGTTGGACAGCGCAGCGCGGGTTTGCCCTGCGATTGGCAGCCGTCGTGTTTTGCGTCGCTGTGTGGTCTGCTGTGATCTATTGGGCATTGGCCTGATCCTTTTCACCGGACGCAGCATCGTCGAACGTCTGCAGCAACGCTTCGATTTTTGTGGCCGCGTCAGCAATACCGCGATTGCGCCCCTGCTCGGCCGACATATCGGGCAGATAAACCGTTTCCATCGGACCGGTGATCAGATCGCCCCAGCCCATCGTCGTGTCAAACCCTGCGCCGCGCGGTGAATCGTTCGTGACAATGTGCAGCACCCGCCCGTTATACGGCTTTGGTTCATGGACATCGCGCGCATCTGTCAAATAGGCGATAAAGGCTTCCTGTTCGGCCTTAAGATCAGTGTAGCGCACCCGTTCCATCAGCCCCAGGCGCACGGCCGCATCCAGCAAACCCGTTGCCCGGATCAGGCGAAAGGTGCCAAGAAACGCCGGCACGGACATCGTGCCCTGCGCCACGCGGTGCAGGCGCACCTTTAGGAAATGCAGCCGATTGCGCCAACGCGTTGACCAGCTTGCATCGACATCGCGGGCATATTGCGGGGCCCAGACGTCTTTCATGATCACGGCGGCGACGTCTTCTCCCTTTGCCTGCAATTGGCGTGCAACCTCGATCGCAAGGTTGCCGTGCACGCAGATGCCGAACAGGGCGTAGGGACCGTGCGGCTGGGCGGCTTGCAGCGCCTCAAGGAACTGGGTCGCGATCTGTTCAAACGGGCGCGGGTCTAGTGTGTGCCCCTGTGCCTTATCGTAGATGCGCAGCGACATGGCCGGACGCGGCACACTCATGTTATCGGCGAGCGCATAGGTGATGTTGGCGTTGTTGATCGCCACAAGCGGGATCCCCGTGCCATCCTCTTGCAAGGTGACAACGCGCCAGTCCCGCTCTGCCGCTAAACGAGAGGCTGGCTTTTGGCCTCGCGCCAAGTGGCGAGCCAAGGTGCGCAAAGTTGGGTTCTGGAAAACATCGGCCAAGGTCATCCGGTGGCCGAATTCAGCCTCGATGCGCGCCAGAAGGCGGACAATCAGCAACGAATGGCCGCCCAGATCAAAGAAACTGGTCGTCTGCGGTACGTCCTTGATGCCCAGAACATCGGACCAGATCGGAACCAACCGCGCGGCAATATCAGCGACGCTATCGCCGGAAACCGCCTCTGCCCCTTGCACGCCTGCGGGCGCTGCCCCGACGGCGGCGGCCAGTGGCAACTGCGCCTTGATGACACGCCCGCCTGCATCGCGTGGCAAAGACTGCAGAATGCTGATCCCGTCCACCGACAGGGCTGCGCCAAGGTGCGCGTGCAGCAGCCCCGGCAGCACCTCTAGCGGCATCAGCTCTGCGTCCGGTGCTAGGGTGACAAAGGCATGGCGCGCACGGCGGCCGCCTTGCGCCGCATAGGGCACGACGGCGGCAGCTGCGACGCTGTCATGGGTCTGCAAGGCGGCCTCAATCCGGGACAGCTGCAGCGCGTCATCGGTCCGGGCTTGCGGGCCCTGCGACAGGTGCGGCATATCCGACAGCAAGCAGTCCGGATGATCGAAGGCCAGCGCAAAGCACGATTGCCACAGATAAATAAGCTCTTGCGCCGTGGCGGCATCGAACATGTCCGAATTGTATTCCAGCGTCATCCGCCAGCCGCTGCTGCGTCCGATCAGCGAAAAGTTCAGATCGTGCAGCGCGCCGGGCGCGTGGGAAGGTGCGCTGGATAGCGTAAAGCCGCCGTATTGCGCCGTTTCCATAAAGACATTCTGAAGCAGATAATTGACCGACACCAGTGGCGTGCGCGATGCATCGCGGGCGGGGTTTAACGTCTCAACCAGTTTGTTGAACGGCACTGTTTGTCCGATCAGCGCATCGGTCACCGCATGGCGGGCGCGGTCCAGATGATCGCCTAGCGCTGTGTCGCCGGCTGTCGCAAAACGCAAGACGACGGTGTTGATGAACACACCGATCAGCGGCTCCAGCTCGACTTCGCTGCGTCCAGCGACCTGCGATCCTAGCAGCACCTCTGGCGCATCGGCGCAGCGGGCCAGCAACGCGCTTAGAACGCCCGCGCCATAAGCAAAGGTCGACATCCCGCGCTTGCGGGCTTCGGACTCCAGCCGCTTGCCCCATGCGGGTGACAGATCCGCTGTTACGACCGCACAGGCGGTGCTGCGCTGAAGGGGCCTTGGAAAATCTGGTGGCACCTCGAAATAAGGTGCGCCGCGCAGTTGGTCACAGACCGGGCCTAGTTCGGCAGCAAAGGCCTCGCTGTCGAAATAGTCGGCCTGCCACAGGGCGTAGTCGCCAAATTGCAGGGCCAGTTCAGGCAGTTTTGCTGTCCGCCCCGCATCCAGCGCTGCGGCAAAGGTGCCGACTTCGCGCCCAAGCACCCCGATGGACCAGCCGTCAAAACAGATGTGATGCACGGTGATCGCTAGCACCGCATGGTCATTGCCAAGGCGGATCAGGACCACGCGTAGCTGACAAGGCTCTGTCAGATCAAAAGGTTGCACGGCGCTTTCGCTGGCAATCTGATCAATGCGGCTTTGCTGCTCTGCTGCCGGCGTGTTGCGGATGTCGATGTCCGAAAGCTTAAAACGGACTTGCGGGGCCACCTCTTGGACCGGGCCATCCTGATCCGCGACAAACCGCATCCGCAGGGATTCATGGCGGGCAATGACTGCCTGAAACGCGGCCTCGATTGTGGCGGCGCTAAAGGTGCCGTTAATGTTCCACCGAAAGGCCACGTTCAGGGCCGGATCCCCGGGGTTCATCTGGTCCAGAAACCAGAACCGTTCCTGGGTCGCGCTGCAAGGAAAGCGCAGCGGTGCGGCTTCTGACGCGGGGGGCGTTAATGGCATGGTATCGATAGGGGCGGTCATGCTGTCACCCCCGCGCCGCGCCGTGCGCCATTGCGGAAATCCTTCAAGGACGGTGCCTTAGGTTTTGCCGCGCGGGTTTGCATCAAAGCCGCAGCCCCTGCGATGGTGGGGGCCTGCATCAGATGACGCGCCTCTAGCCCCAGATCGCGGTCTAACATCCGCGCCGCAATGCGAAAAATGCCGAGCGAGTCGATGCCCAGATCAAACAGGCTGTCATCAATGCTAAGTTCGTCCAGCCCCAGCACGTCCTGCCAGATCGCGACAAGATCACGCTCTAGATCTGTTTCGGGTGCTCGGACACGGCGGCCCGCATCGGTTGGCGCGGCGGCATCCAGCGCAGGCAAGGCGCGGCGGTCCAGCTTGCCGTTACCAGTTTCGGGCAGCGCGTCGATGGCCTGCAGGCGCTGCGGCACCATATAGGCGGGCAGTTTCGCGGACAGGGCTTTGGTGATGTCAGCCGGCTGCGGGGCATCCGTATCGGCGACATAGAAACCAGCCAGCAACGGACCTGTCGGCCCTTCGCGCAAATCCACGGCGGCGGCGCGGATGCCGTCCACGCTGCGCATGGCCGCTTCAATCTCGCTCAGCTCTATACGGAAGCCGCGCAGCTTGATCTGACCGTCGCGCCGTCCCAGCAGGCGGATCGTGCCGTCCGGCAACCGCTGTGCCAGATCACCGGTACGGTAAAGCCGTGTCGGCCCCGCGCCGGGGACATCGACCATACGGAAGGCGGCGTCCGTCAGGTCAGGCCGATGCAAATAACCAATGGCAAGGCCGGCCCCGCCGATGTTCAGCTCTCCCGTCACGCCGGGCGGCACCAGATTTCCGGCGTCGTCCATGACGTGCAACACTGTGTTCGCGATGGGGTCGCCAATGGTGACATGGCCGTCCGTGACACGACCGCAAGACGACCAGATCGTTGTCTCTGTCGGGCCATACATATTCCAGACTTCGCCGCCAAAGGACACCAGCCGTTCGGCCAGATCACGCGGAAGCGGCTCGCCTCCGGTTAGGATTTTAAGAGTCGGCGTTGGTTCCAGCCCCGCCTCTAGCAGCATTTGCCACAGGGTCGGCGTGGCTTGCAGCACGGTGATGTCGCCCTGCGCCAAACGGTCGACCAGCGGGAACGCTTCGCGCACGTCTGAGTCCGTCGCGATCACTGTCTTTGCACCGACGATCAGCGGCAGGAACAGCTCTAGCCCTGCAATGTCAAAGCTAACCGTGGTGACGGACAGGATCGCATCGCTTGCCGATAATCCGGGGCGGTCGGCCATCGCGGTCAGGAAATTCAGCAGCGCGCCGTGCGCCACCTCTACGCCCTTGGGAGTCCCGGTCGAGCCGGAGGTGAAAATCACATAGGCAGCGTCTTCGGCAGAGCCGCCGCGATGCAGCTCGTCCAGTGTGGCATCAGGATAGCTGGCGCTGGCGCGGATCGCGGCAAGGTCCAATCCGCTGATCGCGTCAGTCACGTCGCCGTCGTAGATCAACCCGGCAACACTTGCTGCCGTCAGCGTCGCGCGGTGGCGCGCGACGGGGTGATGCGGGTCAAGCGGCACGTAGGCGTGTCCGGCCTTCAGCACAGCCAAAAGCGCCACCAGCATATCGGCAGAGCGTTCCACCATCACAGCAACCCTTTGGCCGGGCTGCGGAATTTGGCGGCGGATTTCAGCGGCAAGGCGGTCGCTTTGCCGGGCAAGCGTGGCATAGCTGCGCGGCCCGCCTGCATCCTCAACAGCGATGGCATCGGGGGTTGCGGCGGTTTGCGCCGCGATCATCTGTTCCAAGCGCGCGTGCTTTGGCGCGACGTGGCCAGTATCGTTACCCATGGCGGCCAGTTCGGCGGCCTGCGCCGCACTTATCAGCGGCACCGCTTGCAAAGGGGTCTGCATATCGCGGGCTGCGGCTGCGAGTACGGATTGATAATGCTCGCACCAGCGGGCCACGGTGTCCGCGTTCAACACGTCTGTCGCGTAGGTCAGATCGATACGCAGGCCTTGGCGGCTTTCGGTGACGTTAAAGATCAGATCAAAGTTGGTATAGGCGCGCGGGTTCGACGAAAGTGTCGCCGCGATCCCGTCAAAGCCGAAATCAGCGGGCTGTTGGTCAAGGTTGAACTGAACCTCGGTCAGGGGCTGACGTGATACATCGCCGCGATCTGCCAACCCATGCACGATGGTGCCATAGGTCGTGTCGCCGTGGTCGAAACAGTCCAACACGCGGGTGGATACGGCCTTCAGGTGGTCGGCCAATGTTGTGTCCGCGTCCGTCGCGACCTGCAGCCGCACCGGCAAAAGGTTTACGCAATGACCCACCAGACGGTCATCAGGCAAAAGCGTTTGCCCGGCAGTTGGCACCGCCAGCGTGATATCGTCCGACCCGCTGAGCCGGGACAGCAGCGCCGCCAGCGATCCGGCCAGCGCGCCGAACAGCGTCACCCCCTCGCGCCCGGCGGCACGCTTGAGCGTTTTGGCAAGATCCGCGTCAATCAGATGCACATGCGTCGCCCCGGCGAAACTGCGCTGACCATCGCGGCGGGTATCTAACGGCAGCTCTGGCAGGTCGGGGGCCTTTGGAAAGGTCGCTTTCCAAAATGTATCGGTTGCAGCGCTGGGGGTGCGGTCACCATGACTGCAAGCATAGGCCGCAAAGCTGGCAGGCGGCGGCAGATCGGCCTGCCCGCCCTGCACAGCGGCGTTATACAGCGCCGCCAACTCTTCGATTACCAGATAGCTGGACCAACCATCACAGACGATGTGGTGCATCGTGAATAGCAAAACATGATCGTCCGGTGCCAGCCGCGCCAGCGCCGCGCGAATAAGCGGGCCGTCCGTCAGATCAAACGGCATTGCGGCATCGGCCGCGATCAAGCTGTCCAGACCATCTTGGTCCACGTCAACAGGGTCCAGCGTCAGGGACAGCGCCGGCATGACCCGCGCCGCCTGACCAGAGGCGTCAAAGGACAGGCGCAGCGCGTCGTGCCGTGCGATCACTTCATTCAACGCGGTCTGTAGCGCCTTTGCATCCAGATCGCCCTGCAACCGCAGACTGGCGCTTTCGATGAACACGCCAGAGGCGGCCTTGCCCATTTGCGCGGACATCCAGACCTCTGTCTGCGGCGCGGTTAGCGGGATGGTGTCGGTGCCAGTTTCCGTTGTGGGTTTAGTACCCTTTGGGTCATCGTCCGTGCTGTCACCGGTCAAAATACCCACGGACTGCAGTTGATCCAAAGCGTCGGCAAAAACCGTTGCCACGTGCTTAAAATCAGTTTCGGTATGGGCGGTGGTGAAAAACCAAGGATAGCCGTCGTGCACGTGCACCCCGCCCAGACGCATCATCGGGTGGAGCAGCGCGGCGCGCGGATCAAGGGATGACAGATTGACGATCATCCAACTGGAAAAGCCGATAATCGCAGGCGGCAGGCCGCGCGCCTGCAATGCGGCATTCATCTGGTCGCGTAGCGCTTCAGTCTGCGGGGCGATGCGGTCATACAGTGCCGCACCCGGCCCTGCGACATGGTCAAGCACGGCAGAGACCGCCGCCAGCACCAAAGGATGCCGCACAAAGGTGCCAGCAAAAAAGGTCGGCGGCACCTCGGGTGCGCTATCGTCGCCAAATGACCAGAAGCCGCCATCAAGAGCGTCAAGAAACCGCTTCGATCCCGCCAGCACACCAACCGGCATGCCGCCGCCAACAACCTTGCCATAGGTCGCCATATCCGGGGTGATGTTCCACAACTGCTGCATCCCGCCCGGGGCCACGCGGAAACCGGTGACAATCTCGTCCATGATCATCGCGGCGCCGCAAGCGGCGGTAATACGGCGGATTTCCTCGCAAAACGCGCGGGGGCGGTGGTCCGGCCTGCGGCTTTGCACGGGTTCGACCAGTACCGCGGCGATGTCGTCCGCGTTATCTTGAATCCAGTTTAGCGTGTCCTGTGTGCCATAGGTCAGTACGACCATATTCGCGACCGAAGATGACGGCACGCCCGACACAGCAGGCAGCGCCGTCGGATCGCCCGACGCGCGGCCTTTGACCAGCACCTCGTCGAATTGGCCGTGGTAGTCACCTTTGAAGGTCACAATTGTCTCTCGCCCGGTGACTGCGCGGGCAAGGCGCATAGCGGCCATCACCGCCTCTGATCCGGTGTTGCAGAACGTGGCCCGGTCGTGGCCCGTAATGGCAAGGAATTTTGCTGCAACTTCGTGGGCCAGCGGCGTTTGCGGGCCGATGGGAAATCCTTTGGCCATCTGGGCGCTGACAGCATCGGTTACAAAGTCTGGCGAATGGCCAAATGCAGTCTGACCAAAGCCGTTGACCAGATCGATAAACTGGTTGCCATCCGTATCGGTCAGGTAAGCGCCTTTTGCCGTCTCGGCGATCACAGGAAACACCAGTTCTTTCCATTCGGGGCGAAAGCCAGCGGCGGTGCGTGGATCGGCAAGTTTACGGCGGTAATCCTGCGTCCGGGATTTTGATGTAGGAAACTTGGCGCTGTAGTCGTCGCAAAGCGCGGCAATAAAAGCCGTCTGCGCCGGAGTAAAATCAGCAAGCTGGGCCGCACGGCGGTTCAAATCGTGGCGCGTATCAGGAGCATCTGCAGATGCGGCGACGGGCGGGCGGCCCTTTGGCGCAGCGGCAGGTGCCAGTGGCGCTGTTGTCATCGTGGCCGCTGCGGGGGATGCGCTGGCGAACGTGCGAAGCTGGGTGTCAAAAAGCGAGAGCATCGCTTGCGTCTGCGCCTGCATCAACCCGGCCACATCGCCCGATACAGGCACGGCTGGCGCGACAGGTTGTGCCGTTGCAGCAGTGGATACCGGGGCCGGGGTTGGTGCTGTTGCGGCGGCGGGCGGCGGTGCCACTTCGGCCGGAAGAACATCGTCCAGATGTGCCACCAAAACCGCGACACTTGGGAAGGCCCCCATCAACTGGCGAAAGGTCAGTGTGACATCAAAGGTGCGGGCCAGCCGCTGGGTGACTTGCCCCAGCAGCAGCGAGTCGAAGCCAAGCTCTAGAAAGGTGCAATCAGCGTCGGCGGCGGTAAAGCTGTCGCCGGACAAATCCGACAGAATGGACAGGACTTGTTCAGTCAACGTATCCGTGCGGGAAACGGTGGTCATAATCGGTTCCTCAGGCTTTGTATTCGAAATTTGCGGTGACATGATGGGAGCGGCAGCGGCGGACGCGGCCTGTTGGCGGGCCTGCGGCACAGGTGGGTCGATCCAGTGGCGGGATTTTTCAAACTGGTAACCGGGCAGGCTCGTCCGCCGTCCCGGCACTGTGCGGTTGGCCGCCCAGTCGACAGCGCCCCCAGCGGACCAAAGCGCACCGACAGCGCCCGCCATTTGCGCAGCGTCGCCCGCCGGATCGTCGTGATCGGGCAGCGACTGAATGATGGCAGCGCGGGCCTCTTTTGCCACCGCCTGCGCCGCAAATGCGCTTAAGGTGCGACCGGGGCCGACCTCGATCAATGCAGGCGGCTGGCTGCCGGCGCAAAGCGTGCGGATGCCAGCGTCGAAATCGACGGCAGCGCGGCAGTGCTGTGCCCAATACGCGGGATCGGTTGCTTGATCGTCGGTGATCCAGGTCCCCGACACGCAAGAAACGTAAGGGATGCGCGGCGGAGCAAAGCTGTGGCGCGCGGCCTCAGCCTGAAGCGCGGTGGCGACAGGGTCCATCATGGCAGAGTGGAAGGCGTGCGAGGTATGCAGCTCTCGGCAAGGGATATCCTGCGCGCCAAGCTGCGCCGCAAGGTCCGCAATCGCGTCCTGTGGACCAGCAAGGACTGTCATCTGGGGCGCGTTGCGGGCGGCAACATCGATGTTGTCCGGTAGCAGGCCAATCAGCGCATCAGTGCCCGCGCGCACGGACAACATGGCACCCGGCGGCTGGTCCTGCATCAGTCGGCCCCGCGCAGCGATCAAGGACAGACCAGTGTCGAACGTCATAACACCGGCATGGGTCGCAGCGGTAAATTCGCCAACCGAATGGCCGATCATCGCACTTGGTGTAACGCCGCGGTCCAACCACAACTGGGCGGTGGCGTATTCGATCAGATAAAGCGCGGGCTGCGTGATGGCGGTGTCGCGCAGAACACGGGCGGCGGCCTTGGGATCGTCGCTGCGGTAGATCAGCTCTGCCAGATCAAGGCCAAGCGCGGGACGCAGGGCCTCGCTGCCAGCGTCGATGATTTTGGCGAAGGCGGGTTCAGTGGCGTATAGCCCCTGCCCCATGCCCGGATATTGCGCGCCCTGCCCGGGAAACATGAATGCGACGGGCGGCGCGTCCTTGGCCGCTTTCACTGCGCGCATTGGCGCGCGCAGGGCTGATGCGGCCTCGCAGGCCGTGGCGGCAACAACATGGGTGCGCAGATCAAAGGCGCGGCGGCCCTCTTGAAAGGTCAAAGCAACGTCTGCCAAAGGCGGCGCGTTCGGTGCATCAAGGGCCTCCGCCAGCGCAAGAGCTTGGGCCGCCAGCGCCGTATCCGTGCGGGCGGACAAGGGCAGAATGTGAAGCCCGCCATCGGGGCTTGGCACTGGCGCAGGCGCTTCCTCTAGCACCAAATGCGCATTTGTGCCGCCGACCCCCATAGAGGAAATGCCAGCGCGCAGCGGTCCGGCCTCTACCCAAGGGGTCGCGATTTGCGGAATGCGGAACGGGCTAGTCGCAAGATCGATACGAGGGTTCGGCGAGGTATAGTTTGCAAGCGGCGGGATGACCCGGTCATGCAGCATCAGCGTCGTCTTGATCAGCCCCAACACCCCTGCAGCGGCATCGCAATGGCCGATATTCGCTTTGCTGGACCCCAGCGCGATACGGCCCTGATCAACGCCTGCAAAGGCCTGCTTGAGCCCTTCAAATTCAATCGGATCGCCTAGGGGCGTGCCGGTGCCGTGGCATTCAACATAACCGATGGACCCAGGGTCCACGTCGGCAATGCCCTGCGCCATCGCAATGACCATGGCCTGACCCGTCACGCTGGGCGCGGTAAAGGCGATCTTGTCATTGCCGTCATTGTTCAGCGCACTGCCGCGAATGACCGCATAGATCCGGTCGCCATCCGCCAGCGCGTCCTCATACCGGCGCAGGACCACAACGCCCGCGCCGTGGCCAAAGACCGTGCCCGTCGCAGACGCATCAAAGGGGCGGCAGTGACCGTCATGGGACACCATCCCGCCCTCTTGATAAAAATAGCCGCGTTCTTGTGGAAATGTAATCGACACGCCGCCCGCGATCGCCATGTCGCAGTGAAACGCATCAAGGCTTTGGCAGGCCTGCGTCACCGCCACGAGCGATGTCGAACAGGCCGTCGAGACGGTTAATGCAGGCCCGGTCAGACCCATGCGGAACGCGACACGGGTCGCTAAGGTGTCACCCATCGCCCCCATGAACTGCTGGTAATCGCCCAGCTGATAGGTGGATACGAAATCCTCGATCGTGGCGCGATCAGTCAGCACGTTGTTCAGAAAATAGGTCGACATCGAAGCGCCGCCAAAGACGCCCACAGGCCCCGGTACACGGTCCGGGTCGTAGCCCGCATCCTCCATCCCCTGCCAACAGGTTTCCAAAAAGACCCGGAATTGCGGGTCAAGCAGGGCGGCTTCGCGCGGAAGCATGTTGAAGAATGGCGCGTCAAACATCGCCGCATCGTCAAGCGACGGGCGCACCGGCACATAGTTTCCACGCGCCCGTTCTGCGTCGGAAAAGTTGTCGGCCAAGGCGTCAGTGTCGTGGCGGCGGATCAGGTCACGGCCATCGCAAATGGCCTTCCAGTAGGCGTCAATCGACTCTACCCCCGGCACACGCGCCGCCATACCGACAATCGCGATCATTCCGGGTTCTGCCTGGGCAGGAATTGAATCTTTCATCATTGGTTCCTTTGCCTGTTACGGGCGCGGGCCATTTCGGCGCGCCGCGCGGCGAGCGGATCAACAGCATAGGCCAGAGTCTCGGCTGGGGACGGTGACGGCCCCTCTAGCAGGCGGACAAGCGCGCGAACCCGGGGGGCCTGAAACATCAGGGCAATATCGAACGACCGACCAATGCGGTCCTGCAAAAGCGCATGCGCCTCGATCAGTTGCAGTGACGTGCCGCCGTGGTCAAAGAAGGTCAGGTCGTCGTCGTTGATCGTTGTGTCCAGAACACCGGCCCACACGCTGCGGATTGTACCGGCCAACGTGATTGGGACAGGATGGCCGAGTGGGGCCGGTGTCTGAACCTCTGATAGACCCTGCGCAAGTTGCTTGCGGTCCACCTTGCCCGACCGTGACAGCGGGAAGGTGGATTGCAGGATCAAACGGGATGGAATGGCGGCTGCAGGCAGGATTTCACGCAGACGGTGCAAGATTTCTTGCACCGCGACGTGCTGGCCTTTGGCCGGAATAGCGAAAGCGACAACTTTTTTGCCGCCCCCCAAGCGCGGGATTGCGACTGCGGCCGCATCGTCAACCGCAGGGTCCTTGCGCAGGGCATGTTCAATTGTATCAAGCTCTATCCGTTGGCCGTTGATCTTGATCTGCCGGTCGGCGCGGCCATGAAATTCAAACACACCGTCACTGCGCTCGCGCACCAGATCGCCAGTCAGATAAACCCTTACGCCGTCCGCGTGATCCAAATTCACAAAAGCCGCGTCGGTCAGATCAGGCCGGCCAAGATAACCCAAGGCTACGCCCTGCCCGCCCACTGCCAACTGCCCCATCTCGCCTCGCGGTACGGGGCGCAGGTTGTCGTCCAGCACAAAGCGTATGTCGTGGTTCAGGCCGCGCCCGATTGGGATCGGACCGCCGTCCCATTCGTCCGGGATGGTATGAAAGCAGGTAAAGACAGCGGCCTCTGTTGGGCCATATCCGTTGATGATGCGCACATGCGGCAGGGCGCGGCGCACCGTGGCCACATGCGCAGCCGAAAGCACGTCACCGCAGGGAATAACGGATTGCAGGGGGGCCAGCAGCGCGGCGTCCTGTTCTGCAATAATGTGAAACAAGCCTGCCGTGATATAGGCCGTCGTGACACCGTTGCGGGCGATGATGCTGCCAATCCGGTCAAGCGACGGAGCCGCCTCTGGGACGACAACCAGCACGCCGCCATTGAGCAGCGCACTGTAAATCTCGCCCAAGATCACGTCGAACCCGACGGAAGCCAGGTTCAGAACGACTTGTTCATGTCCAAGCGGCACATAATCCTGCCCCCGAACCAAGCGGCAAATGCCGCGATGCGGGACCATCACGCCCTTGGGATCCCCGGTCGAGCCGGAGGTATAGATAACATAGGCGCGGTCTTCTGCGCCGATCCGAGAATGCGGATCGTCCTGAAAGACGCGCAGCGCAGGGGCATCTGGTGCCGATTCTAATGGCAGGGTGATCGCCTGCTGGGTCAGCGCTGCTGCCTTTTCCTGAAATGCGGCTTGGCAGACAATCGCCTTCGGCTGGACGGCAGATACGACCGTCTTGCGGTATTGATCTGGCGTGGCCGGATCCAGTGGTACAAACGCGGCACCCAAGGCCATAATAGCCAGCTGCGCCGCGACCGTTTCAATGCTGCGCCCCGCCAGAATACCCACAAGGTCGCCCTTACGGACGCCCGCGGACTGAAGCGTTTGCGCGATCGTGCCAGCCAGACGGGATAATCCGTCATAAGTCAGCTGGCGATCGTCTTGGATAATGGCGATCCTTTGACCTCGATTAGAAACCTGAGTAAAAAACAGGTCGCATATCGAGGCCAAAAGATCCGGGCTCTGTGTAATATCATTTACGTTCTTAAATTGCGCTCGAGTTGGCAAAGCTTCCCCCTTCGAACGGTTGAGCCGCTCGTCAAATCCATTAGTAAAAATTCCTTGTCGCCCAAAAAATATGGGCTGCACCTAACGATGCGGCGATCCAGATAAATCCCGAATCTAATGCCATCAATAATCGGCAAGCAGAGTTCAGCCTATTTTCGTTAACCATTCCTTAACATTAGTTAATTTCTTACCAAATAATAAGTTTTAAAATAATTAAGACATTAAAACAAAGGTATATCCATAGGTTGTAGGGAAAAATATGACCTTAAACTTGGCATGCCGACCAGGTAAGACAGGAACAATGACGCAAAAATGGTCACAAAACCGCCGAAAAAATCAAAATTTGCGGAAACCCGCTTATTTCTGTTATTCGATTCGGATCACCTGCCCTACCCCATTGACACGGGGTGTAAGTTTCAATTGCCATAACCCCTATAATCTGCGATGAGATTGTACATTAGTCTATTTTCGACTGCTGATTTTTTAAGCACTAATCCGTCAGATCACCCCTGAATCGCGGATATATATTTTATTTTTCAATTCATAGAGGGAGCAGGATCATTCAGATCTATCCTCTGACACCGGTATTTTTTCTGCTGCTGGCCATTTTCGCCTTAGGCGGCATTCATCGTATCATGATCCTTGTGGCCGTGATGATGCCGTTTGGCATGTTGGCTATCGTAGGACTGCCAAAGTTAGGCGGCTTATCGCTGCTGGCGGTCAATGTCGCCTCTGCCGCGGCCGTGGGCGCGGGTATTTTGTTGCTGCTTGGACGGCTGATGCGCGGCGACCGGATCAGGCTAGAGCCGTCGGCCATCGCCATCCTTATTTTTGCCGCCTATACGATCTTTTCCGCAACGGTTCTTGTCCGCCTTTTCAGCGGTGAAATCATGGTGTTTTCCTTATCGCGATCAGCGGGCGGCGTGCGCGTCAGCACGGCTTTCCTTTGGGGCAAGGTTTGGCTGTCTCCGGGCAGCTCCAACATCTCTCAAACCTTCTATATCGTCTTGGCTTCGGGTCTGTTTATCGTCGCGGTCAATCAGCTTAGCCGGCGCGGCGCAGCGTTTGGCGATCAGTGCATGGCTTGGGCGGCGGGCGTCAATCTGGGGTTGGGTGTGCTTGATATGGCCGCTTTGGACCCGGTGCTGGCCTTGATCCGAACCGCCAGCTATTCCTTGATGAACGAAGCCACCGTTGCAGGCATTCCCCGCGTCATTGGCGGGTTTTCCGAATCCGCAAGTTTCGGGGCCTTTAGCGCCGTGCTTTTCGCCTATTTCGCCACCCTCGCCTTGCGGACAGGCCGCAGGCGCGATGCGGTGCTGGCGCTTGGCAACGGGGTGTTTGCCTGCCTTGCGCTATCGGCGACCGGACTGCTGGCAGTGGCCGTCGTGACCTGCATTTTGTTGTTACAGGTTCAGGTGCGGGTGCCAGAGCAAACATCGCGCGGGATGCTTTTGGGGTTTGCGGTCGTGTTGGCCGCAGGCGGGCTGGGGTTGGCTGCGGCGCTCACCATGACCGACGCACCTGCGATGGTCGCCTCTGTGATCAACGATCTGATCATCAACAAATCGCAAAGCTCTTCGGGCTTGGAACGTTCTGCCTGGATGATGGGCGGATTAGAGGCGCTGCAGCAAAGTATGGGGCTGGGCGTTGGGGCAGGTTCGCTGCGGTCAAACGGGCTGTTGTTTGTCCTGCTGGGCAGCGTCGGCATTCCGGGCACGGCTGCTTTCTGCGCATTCCTTATCCTGGCCTTTGGCGGTCGGGCGATCGCTGGGCAAGAGGATACGCTGGCCGCCACCCGGCTAGGTGCGGTGGCCGCGCTGGTGTCTTTGATGTTGTCCGCCACGGTGCCAGACCCGGGCGTGCCGCTTATCTTTCTGGCGGCGCTTGCGGTTGCAACGCGGCGCAATCCGGCGACCGTCGATGCAGCCTTAATGCCCCGTATGCCCCTTTTGCAAACAAGGAGCCTTGTCCAATGAGCATGTCAGCCCCGCCCCATCCGCGCGCGGATACCTTGCGGATCACCCTTGCGATTGCGACCCTTGGCCGCCGCACGGATTTGGGTCAGGCCCTGAACGATCTGACGCGGCAAACCCGCCGGCCGGACCGGGTCATCGTCTCGGCGACGGGTCAGGGAGATATTGACGACACTGCAGTGCGCCAATGCTGCGTACCCGTGTCAGTCATGTTTGGTGCCAAGGGTCTAACGCGGCAACGTAACCTTGTGCTGGATCACCTAGAAGACGCGGATGTCGTCCTGTTTCTTGACGATGATTTCGTCATGGCAAACGACTTTGTGCAAAGGCTAGAGGATCTGTTCATCCGCGCACCCAGCATTGTGGTCGCTACCGGGCAGGTGCAGGCCGATGGGATCGGGACGGCAGGGCTGACGCACGACGCGGCCCATGCCATTTTGGAAGGGATGCAATTACCTGCCTCGATTGAGCTTGTAGAGGTGAACAACGGCTACGGCTGCAACATGGCGTTTCGCACCGCACCAATCCGCGACAATGCCCTGCGCTTTGACGAAAACTTACCGCTGTATGGCTGGCTAGAAGATGTCGATTTCTCGCGCAGGGTTGCGGCATTCGGGCGTTGCGTGAAATCGACGTCATTGCGCGGCGTTCACCTTGGCACCAAGGCTGGGCGCACCAGCGGGATCAAGCTGGGTTATTCGCAAGTGGCGAACCCGTTTTACCTTATGCGCGGCGCGATCATGCAGCCGGGTCATGCGCTGCGGCTGATCGGCGGCAACATGCTGGCCAACGCGGCCAAATCGCTACGGCCTGAACCGTGGGTCGACCGGCGCGGGCGGCTGCGCGGCAACTTTGCTGCCGTGGCGGACCTGCTGCGCGGCACCGCCCACCCCCTGCGCGTGTTAGATATGAAAGGCCGCACCGATGACCCGACCTGACCGTATTGTGATCGTGAACGACTATTCCTCGCACCAAGGCGGTGCGGGCTATCTGGCCGGCGCGCTGGCTGGTGGCTTGGCTGCACGCGGCGAACGGGTGACTGCGATCGTGGGTGACGATGGCGGCGACAGCGCGCCAACCGGGGCCGAAAGGATCGCCTTTGGCGGGGCAAGGCTGCTAGAGCAATCCGCAGCAACGGCAGCAACGCGCGGGGTCTATAATCGCGATAGTGCGCAGCAGATGCGGTCGTGGATGGCGCAGAACGATACGCCGCGCACCCTGTATCACCTGCACAATTGGTCCAATATTCTGTCGCCTTCGATCTTTGATGCCTTGGCTCCTGTCGCGCATCGCACCGTCATCCATGCCCACGATTACTTTCTGGCCTGCCCGAATGGGGCTTATCTGGACTATGGCCGCGCTGCAGTGTGCAACCGGACACCGCTTTCGCTGTCCTGCATGACGACCCGTTGCGACAAGCGGGCCCATGTACACAAATTATGGCGCGCAGCCCGGCAGGCGGTGTTGACTACAAGACTTGCGCCGCATCTGAAGGCCGCGACCTTTGTGGCAATCCACCCGGATATGCACCCTGCCTTGCGCCGGGCCATTGAGCCGGAAAACTTAGTGACGATCCGCAACCCCGTGTCGCCCTTTGGCCCCGCCGTTCCCGCGCCAGAACAACAGCGTGGCATCGTGCACATCGGGCAGGTGCAGCGACTGAAGGGGGTCTATGAGCTTGCGCAAGCGGGCCACACCGTAGGTCTGCGCGTCGATTTTTACGGCACCGGAGAGGACTTGGCTGACCTGCAGTCACGCTTTCCTTGCCACCGTTATCACGGTTGGACAGATCGCACCGCCCTTGCGCAGCATTTGCAGCAGGCCCGCGTTGTCGTCGTCGGCTCGCAAAGCCCAGAGCCGTTTTGCTTGGCAGCCTTTGAGGCGGCAGCCACTGGCGTGCCGCTTGTGGTGTCGGATGCGATTTTGGCAGCCCGTGAGTTGACGCAGGCTGGGGTGGCCCTGCCGTTTGCGGCGGGAAATGCGGATGATCTGACGCGCGTGCTTGGGCGGGTGATGCGCGACGATGATCAGGTGGCAGCATTGGGCCGTGCGGCGCGCACGGTCGGCCCTGCGCTGGGTCACGGCATGGATGGCTGGATCGACAGCCATCTTGCCCTGTATCGCCACGTGATGCGCCCTGCCGCGCGGGAAACCGTTCCCATCGAAAATCTGGCCCCGGCCTAAGGGCACGTAATCCACAAAGGGTGACGATCATGATTTCCAGGCGACATCTGATGCGGGCGACGGGCATCGCTGGGCTGACCTTTGGGGGGGCCAGCGCCGCGCGGGGCAAAGCGCCTGATGCGCTGCGCGATCTTTCGGATTTGGCGCAGCAGCCGCCCACGCCTCATCCGGTACATGTGCCCGGTCAGGGCTGGTTCGAGGCAGCGACCGATGATCGCCCCATCGATGGCATCCTGCGCGTTGCAGGCCCGGACGGCGTGCAGTGGCGCCGCATCGGCGCGCATGGAACGCTGCAGCCCGCATGGTTTGCGCAGGCGCAGGATGGCCCCGATGACGCGCTGCGCCTTGGCCGCGCTATTGCGCATGCCGAAGCCCATGGCCCGCTAGCCATCGACCTAGGTGCAGCGCGCTATGATTGCCGGTCGCGGCTGGTGATTGATCCCACGGCCGTCATCTTGCGCGGTAACGGTGCGGTGTTGGATTTTGCCGAAATGCCAGAACCGCCGCGCCGCGACAACCTTGCCACGCTGCAATATGTCAAAGCCGCGCCGGGTTGGCGCTGGCAGGACGATGCACTGCACAGCGACCCCGCAGGCAGCGATGCGCTGACCCTGCCCCTGTCATTGCCGCAAAGCGGGCGCGTCCGTATTGCGGTGACGTTAGGGGCTTTGTCCGGCTGGCAGGATTACCCCGCAGTTTTCGTCACACTCAATGCCACTGATGGCACGCAGCTTGGCGGCACGACCCTGCTGGCCCCCGGGCAGTCGATGTTCGAGGTCGAGGACCACCCCGCAGCGGCGACTTTGACACTCCGCGCCGATGGCGCGGCGCGGATCGACGCGCTGACGGTCACACCGCAAGCCACGCGAGAGGCGATCCTGATCCGCGCGACCAAGACGAGCCGGCAATACGGTCACAAATGGCTAGAGGGCATAGAAATCGCTGGCCCCGGCGGCGGCACCGCCCTGCATGGCCTGCGGTTTCAGACCGAGGCAGACGCAATGTCGTCACGCCTGCAATTGCGCGATGTGACCGTGCGCGGCTTTCATACCGGGATGATCCTGTCCCACCGCGCCTATCTGATCCGCGCCGCGGGCCTACGAATCGCCTGCGGTGTTGGCCTGCACTTTTTAGGCGGCAGCCGCGATGCAGGAGAGATGATCACCCTGACGGACAGCGTTATTGATGGCGGCCGGATCGCCATTTTGAACAACGGCGCAGAATTCGTGCTGTCTGGCACCTCGATCGACTTTGTCGATCAGGTTGTCGTGGGGTCTGGCCGCGTGCTGCTGCAGGGTTGCCACCTAGAGGTGAACCGCCCCAAGGCCGCCGACGCGCCCCTGTTCGACGTCGGCCACGGGCATATCGATATCGCAGGCGGTACCTTTATGGTGACGGGTGCTGATTTCGACGCGGGCAACCAATGCGATTACATTTTCGCCCTTCAGTCCCGCGCTGCGACCGCCGCAATGAAAGAGGTCACCGTCTACAATCTGCGCAGCCAAAGCGGCGCGCTGGCAGGGGGGCCGGGACGGCTGGATGTGTCCTTTGTACGCGGGCGGCGGCCCCGGCATATGGCCCCCTTGGTGCAACATCGTGCGGACCGGAATTTGCTGGGTGCCGCGCCGTTTGATCTGCGCAGCAGCGACACGCCCTTAGGCGCTGCAGTGCCCTATCCTAATCCCGATGCAACCTTGATAATTGATGCAGGCACACGGCACCTTTGGGTTGTTGGGCAATGCCAACCGGGGGCAGAGGTCGGCGTGTTTTTCCGAATTAGATCAGACACTCCGGGCACGCTTTATGCTACAGTGCAGGCGCTGCGGGGCGACGCGCGCGTGGCTATAGGCGATAGCTGGCCCGTCACGGTCACGTCGGACTGGAGCACCTATCGCAATAATTCCGCCAACACCCACCCAGAGGCGGCGGGCGACGGGCGCATGCCTGCGGGCTTTACTGAAATCGCGCTTTGGCTGGATTTGTCCCAGATGACTGGCCCTGTGGAATGCGAGGCGTTTTTTCTATGCGCCGTTTGAAACGCATTCTAAAGCGCAGCGCGCCGCACAACGCGCACATCCTGACCCGCGCTGCGGACGGCAAGGGCGCCAGCGACGCCCGGCGCAACGCGGACATCTTGCAAGGTCCACGCCGCCGCATCGCCGCTGTCGCAGAACGTCAGACTAGGTTCGTCCTGCGGGCCCAACGTGACGACAAAGGAACTCAGGTCCGTGAACAGCCCCGTGCCGCGCGCTTTCAGATAAGCCTCTTTCCGGGTCCAGCAGCGATAAAAGGCGGGCATTCTGGCGTCCATAGGCAGCGCCAGCAGCGCGTTCATTTCACGTGGTGCAAAATGGGCCTGCGCAACATCAAGGTCGATGGGGCGGACCGCCTCGATATCCAGCCCAAGCTGGTGCGGGGTTTGCAAAACGGCAAGGCAGGCCAGATCGTCCGTGTGACTCAGGTTGAATTGCAGGCCATTCACCCAAGGTCGGCCATAGGTGCCATAGCTAAACCTCACATCAATGGCGGCCTGGTTCAGATAGGTGCCAAGGATGTGTCGCAACCGGCTACGGCCTGCAATGTAGCGGTCCCTGTCGCGGTCGAATACAAAGCGCGCAGCGCGCGTGCGCTCTTCTTGCGACAGGAATGCTGGATCGGAACCGACCAACTGCCAAGTCCATATATCAATCACGATGCTCATTCTGCACATCCATCCCAAAGGCACCCGGCATGACCCCGCGCCGCATCATCGCAGGATGCCTTATCTGCGCCGCCGTAGCCGGACTCGGCCTGAGCCAGCTGGACCGCTTGCGCCAGTTGAAGGGGCAATTGGCGTTTCAGGCGCGGCAAATGATCCTTGGGATCACTCTGGCCCCCGACATCATGATCCCGATGCCCGATGGCGTCAGGCTGGCAACCGACGTCTACCGGCCCAAGGGCGCGGCCGCTGATCTGCCCACAATCCTGATCCGCCTGCCCTACGGCAAATCCACCTACGGCGAAGCGCTGCGCTGGGTCCAGACTTGGGTGCCACGCGGCTATGCCGTCGCGGTGCAAGATATCCGCGGACGGTTCGGGTCGGGCGGGGTTTTCGCGCCTTATGCGGGCACCGTGTCTGACGGCTCTGCCACGCTGGATTGGATTGCAGCGCAGGACTGGTCCAATGGCCGCGTGGCGATGGGCGGTTGCTCTGCCTTGGGCGAGGTGCAGTTGATGCAGGCCAAGGCAGGCGGTCCCCACCTGCGGGCGCTGATTGCAGAAGGTGCTGGCGGCGCGATTGGCAGCGGCAGCGCATCGCGCGCCTATTTCGCCTTCTTCGAAGGCGGCATTCCGAACCTTGCCGCTGCATATGGCTGGTTTTCCGCCAATGGCGGCAAAACTGGCGATCAGATGCACGGCGTCGCCATCGACGCGGCGCAAGTGATCGGGCAGCTGCCCACGGGCACGTTGGTATCGCGCAACCGCGCCGATCCAACAGATTACGAGGATTTTCTGAGCCATTTCGACGATCCCGCTTATTGGGACGCACTTGGCTATTTGCAGGCCACTGACAGTTTTGACACGCCCGCCCTGCATATGAACACCTGGCATGATATCGGCGTGCGCGGCACCTTCGAGGCGGCGGCCCTGATGCGCGCCCGCGGCACCACGATTGCGGCCCGCGATCACCAGCATGTCATCATTGGCCCCGGCCTGCATTGCGACCCAAATGCAGCCTTTGCAGCCGGAGGTGTCGGCGACCTTACCGTAGCGCCGGGCAGCGCGCCTGATCTGGATGCAATTTATGCCAGTTGGCTGGACCATTGGTTGCGCGATGCGCCCCTGCCCCAGATGCCGCAGTATACGTACTTCGTAAACGGTGCCGATCGGTGGGACACCTCTGATGTTTGGCCCCCGGCGAATGTCGCGGCGCAAACGTGGTATCTGCAGCCGGGTCAGCTGACGCAGAACGCGCCCGCTGCACCAAGCAGCGCCAGTTTTGCTTATGATCCGATGGATCCGACGCCATCGATTGGCGGGCCGATTTGTTGCACCGGCGGTCTGAACCTGCCTGCCGGGCCGCTGGACCAACGCCCGAATGCAGGGCGTAGCGATATTCTTGCCTTCACCTCGGGTCCGTTGCCGGAACCCTTGACGCTGGCAGGTGACATCACGGCGCGGATCGTGGTGTCCACGGATGCCCCGGATACCGATCTGGTCGCTGTGCTGATGGATATCGGCCCAGATGGCACCATGCTGGCGATCCAGCAAGGCGCGCTGCGGCTGCGATACCGGAACGGTTTTGACCGCCCTGCGCCGCTTTTGACGCCTGCGGATGTGGTCACCGCAAATGTGGATTTCCCCCCCATCGCTTACCGCATCGCCGCAGGGCATCGCATCGGGCTGCACATCAGCTCTGCCAGTTTTCCAAGGCTGGAGCGGCACATGAACGGCGCAGGGCTGAACGCACTTTCGGCCACACCGCGCATTGCACGCAATACGCTGTGGTTTGGGCCAGACGGCGGCTCTGCCTTGGTGCTGCCAGTCCAGCCATCCCATTAGGCGACAGCAAACCGATCATGGTGACGCCGCCGCGCACCATCGATCTGTGCCTTTAAGGCAATCCGGAACCGTTCAGCACCAAAGCCCTGCGCGTGGCGCGCAATGCGGGCAGGATCGAATGCATCGCGCCGCGCCTCGAAATCACCGATGGCGGCTTGCAAGGACGGGACTGTCTGCTCTGGAAAGAACAGACCGGTTTTGCCCTGCACGACGGAATCAAGCGCGCCGCCACGGCCATAGGCCAACACGGGCGTGCCGCAAGCCATGGCTTCGACCGGTACAATGCCAAAGTCCTCTTCTGCGGGGAAAATCAGGGCGCGGGCACCGCGATAAAGGCCCGGCATATCGGCATCCTCGACCCGGCCTAGCATCTGGACGTTGTCAGGCGCATTCTGTGACAAACGCTCAAACTCGGACCCTTGGCCCACGACCTTAAGCGGTAGATCAAGCCCGCGAAATGCATCGATAGCAAGGTCCGCCCGCTTGTAGGGCACGAGCTGGGACACATAAAGGTAATACCCCCGGTCTGCCTGCGGCACTGGTGCGCCGTCCGCGCCTGCCGGCCCATACAGATCAAGGTCGACAGGCGGATGCACGACCGCAGCATCACGCCGGTAGGTGTGGTCGATCCGGGCCGCGACAAAGCGCGAATTGGCAATAAAATGATCCACCCGTGCGGCGGTGCTTGTGTCCCACTGACGCAGACGATGCGCGAGTTGAGAGAAGTATTTGCGCTGCAACCATCCCAGTTGGGCGCTGGTGGCGGCGTAGTGATCCCAGATGTAACGCATGGGCGAATGGCAATAGCAGACATGCGTCGCATCGGGCCGCGTGATGACCCCTTTTGCCGGTCCTGATTCCGATGAAAGGACCAGATCGTAGGCGCTTAGGTCCAGTTCTTCGAGGGCGCGGGGCATCAGGCCAAGGTATTTTTGGTAGTGTTTGCGCGCGCCAGGCAGGCGGCCGACAAAGGTTTGCGTGATGGGGCGGGCAGCCAATGCAGGGCTAATTTTGTCCCGGTCTACGACGTGGGTAAAGATATCAGCGTCAGGATAAAGCTTTAGCATTTCCTCCAGCACGCGCTCTCCTCCGCGCATACCAACAAGCCAGTAATGGATCAGTGCGACGCGCGCTGGCGGTGCAAGGTCCGCCTCGGCAAGCGCAACTAGCGCAGAATCTTCAGGCATCGGTCAACCTTTCTACGAAAGCAGTCTGTTTCACTGTAGACGGCTGTGATGTTGTAAGAGGCAGGGTCTTTCGTCCAATTTCGACGTCGGTCAGAACCGTGCCGGAGACTGGCGCGCCAGAGGCCCCGATCAGTTGAATAGCCGACACGACAGCGTCGCCGCGTGTGCGACCACTACGGGCCACAACGATGACCGCGTCGGCCACGTCAGCCAGAATGGTGGTATCGGCGACGCCCATCGCAGGCGGCGCATCCAGAATGACGGTGTCGAACTGGGCGGACAGCCCCTCGATCAAGGTGCGGAAGCGGTCGCCGGACAACAAGTCGGCCGCATTGCCAGCGGTCTGGGCCGCTGTAACGATCCAGATGCGCTTTTCCACATGACGCGCAAAGACTTGGGCAAGATCGGCGTCACCGGTCAGATAGGAATTCAACGTCGTGTCGGTGTTTTCCACACCCCAGATCTCGGCTTGTTTTGGATGCCTGAAATTGGATTCGACGATCACTACGTCCTGACCAATCGCTGACAGCACCCCCGCCAGCCCCTGCGCCGTCACGGAACAACCGACGTTCCAGTCCGCCCCGGTCAGCATCACGACCTTTGGCGGCCTGCGCGATGCGGGGTTCGTCAAGGCATAGCGCAACATCCGCAGACCTTCGTCATAGATCAGCGCGTCTTGCTTTCGGCGCTTGCGATGGAGCAGGTTCCGCAGCGGACCGGGGGCTGGTAGTTTTGGCAAAGAGGCCAACACTTTGACGCCCGTGATCCGTTCAAGCTGTTTTGGCTGGCGAATACTGCGATCCAGCGCCTCTTTTACAAAGCAGGTCGCAACCCCAAGGATCCCCCCTAGAAATAGCGCGACGACAATGATTAGTTTTTTGCGTGGACGTGCCGGGCTTAGCGGTGGCTGTGCCTCGGTGATGATGCGGGCGTCGGGACGCTGGAATTCCAGCTGCTGCGTGGTTTCCTGAAACCGGTTCAGAAAACTTTCGTAGACTTGCCGCGTTGCACTGGCAGAGCGTTCAAGCTGGCTAAGCCGGACAGAGGTTCGGGACAGGTCAAGCTGCCGTTGCAGGGTGCTTCTGATGTCGTCGGAAATGGCAGACTGGCGCGCTTTGGCCTGCGCAAGCGACGCATCAAGCTCTTTTATACCAGTATCAATAGCGGCAACGCGGTCGCGTCTTAGGTCATCAAGTGCCAGTTCCAGCGCCAGCATATCAGGATGTTGCGCGCCCATGCGCGTCGCAAGCTGCGCGCGGCGACGCTCTAGGTCTGCCATCTCTGTATCGAGGCTGGTCAGCCGCGGCGTATTCAGCGCCGCGGCCGCGGCCTCTGGGCCGTTTTCGTTCAACAAGCGCTGTGCCTGCGTCAGCCGGGCTTCGGCGGCGGCCCGTTCATTGCGGGCGTCCACGACGGCGGCGTTCAGCTGCGACAGCTGCTGCGCCACGCCCTGCACGTTGCCGCCCTGATCGCGGATTTGAAGCGCGCGAAATTCGACGACTGCGTCTTCGGCTGTGCGCAGCGCGCCTTCAAGTTCCACAAGGCGGTTGTCCAGCCAGTCGATGGCCCGCTGGGTGGCCAGAAGTTTTCCGGCAAGCTGATCTTCGATATATTGATCGGCCACGGCATTGGCGATGCGGGCGGCCAGTTCGGGGTCATGCGCGCTCATTGACACGGTGATGACGTAGGAAATGCCACTTTGAAAAATGCTCAGGTTCCGGCGCAGCTGCCAGATCACCAGATTGCGCGCGTCTTGCGCGCTTAGTGTGCCTGCCGGGTCTGCCGCGGCGTCGGGCATCGGCTCTGGCACTTTTTCGAGCAAGCCAATCTGCGCAAGTTGAATCTTGGCCGCATCCACAAGGCGCGCGATAGGGCCCGGCTCTTCGACCAAATAGGGGTCAAAAGCGGGGTTGGTCACAAGATCAAGCTGGTCAACAACGCGCCCGAGCAACAGGTTCGATTGCAGCACGGCCACTTCGCCCGCCACGGTAGAGTTGGACACGTTCAAGTCGGACACAATTTGTTCGACGCCAACGATCCGTTCCTGCCGGGTATCGAGCAGAATTTCGACATTTGAAAAATAAACCGGCTTGCTGGTCCGTAGTACCTGCACCGCAATCAAACCCGATACGACGATGCACGCGACGATAAGCCAGCGGTTACGCCGCAGTGCGCCAATGATTGACGCAAGATCAATGACGTCCTGACTTGGCAATCCTGCATTGACACGCGGCGGGTCAGGCAAGGGCCGATGTTTGAAAGCCATCCGGTTCATAGCGTTCCCTCTGCCAAGATGTCAGCACTAGAAGTGTCCCGCAGCAGGCGCACGATCAGCACGTCGCCCGGCAGGATCGTGTCGGTTTCGGTCACTTCGAGGGTCACAAGACCCGACTGTGCCGCCCGGCGCCGCACCACCAATTCGATCCGCGTATCTTCTGCCGTGTCCGCAGAGCGGCGCGTCCAGTCTTCAAGCAGGGCCAGACGCTGCAAAAGCGAGGCGCGCGTCTCGCGCAGTTGCGCCTCTGCGACACCGACATCTGCCATCTCTTGGCGCCAGTTTTGGGCACGCTGAAAATCTAGGCTCAGCAGCTCTCGTTTAAGCTGGTTCATTTCGCGCTGGGTCGAGACAAGCGTCGTGCGCAAACGCAGCAGGCTTGTTTCTTCGTCTGATACTTCGCGCAGTAGACGGTTGCGGGTTGGTAAGGCCACAAGGCCCTGATTTTGCAGCTTTGCGACGTTTGACAGCTCTTGATCATAGCTGGAAATCTGCGCGACCTGCGCAGCGATCTGTTCTTCGATCAAAGAGGTTTGCACCCCGACATCGGCAATCGCCTGGGCAATCAGGTTGCGATCTGCCTCGAAATGCGCGCGCTCTGCTGCGATGATGTCTTCGTCCTGCGCGATCAAGGTGGCGATCAGCGCAGCATCGGGATGATCGATCCCTGCAAAGGTAATCTGCGCCGCATCAATACGGTCGCGCCCTGCAAACTGCATGCGGAGCCGCTCTGCTGCGACAGCCTCGCGGACAATGGCGGCCTGATTTGCCGCCAACTCTCCGCGCAGCGCGACCCGTTGCAACGACCGCGCCTCTTCACCGCCCAGTTCGCGCATCAAGCCGCCGGCCAAGCCAATCGCCTGCTCTGACGTCATATCCGCATGGTAGTCGAAAAAGCCTGGCGTTTGCACATCGCCTAAGACCGAAATGGGCCGCACATTCACGACCGACAGATCGAGCTTCGGGGATAGGAAGATGGCACCATCAACGTAGGCATCGTTGATGATACGATGCGCGTCAGACAGGGTGAGCCCCGCAATCGGAAGGCTGCCCAAAAACGGCAGCTGCACGTCGCCGCTATTACCAACGACCAGCGGATATGGTGGCTCTGCGTCGTCGAGGATATCCAACTGCAGCGCGTCGCCACTAGATATGGCATAGCGTGCCAGCGCATTCTGCGCCGCAGCCGGTTGGCCAAGACCGCTTATCAAGATTGCGCAGATATATATCGCGGACCGCAGCCAAAAAGCATCGGTCACCAGAATACGATAATAGGCGGCGAAAATCGCCGTTTTATTCGAAAAAAACATATTGCCCTCGCGACAATCATCTTGAGGTTAAAGAATTTGTTTCACCTAAAATAGAATCGGTTAGTACTAAATCGATAGGTCAGATCTTAGTGTGGTCCTAGTGAAATCTGGCGACCCTACCCTAAAGGATAACTAGATTCTAAAAACTCACCGACTGCATGAGTAAATAATACGCCAATTGATGCGCAAGGCAGACATACGGCCCGCCCAGCACTTAATTAAATTCAGGTGTCAGTTCTAAGGGCCGCCAAAACAGCGAAACTAAAGCTGATTCAACGATGGCTCTATAAAGGTCAGAACTGCGGCCCGATCACAAAGGCCCAGCTTTTGGCAAGCACGGGTTTTGTAGGTTTCAGCCGACTTGGCACTGATTCCCAGCCTGTGTCCAATAACCTTAAGAGTCATGCCGCGACCGTAAAGCCGAAGCGTTTCTCTTTCACGTAGGCTGAGCTTTGGCGGCTCTTGTAGCGAAGCCGCATCTGTTTTCACTTTGCGCAAAATCGTGGCCAAAACCTCTGGCCCCATATCCACATCAATCACGCGGCGGACCGCTGAACGGGTTGCCACCAACCCCGCCGGGGCACCAAAAAGCACAACGCACTTACGTCGATCATCCAGCAAATATGGTGCATCTTTGACCGGGTTGTCCAACAGCCGCGGATCCAGGATATAAACGTCAGATCGCGCACCGCCTTGCCGCACATCGGCTAAGCAGGCGAATTCATTGACGATCGATCCACCAAGGATAGTCACGGCTTGCCGCGCGCGCGTGATGACATGATCATCGCCCGACAAAACGGTTACCCTAAGTTCGGATAGTACGCGCGCAGACGGCGCAAACACTCCGGCTGTATCAGTATGAAATTGAAACATAAAATTGGCCTCGAGTTAGAAGAACACACGCATGGTCGATAAAATTTCGACCTTGCCTACCGGTGTCGCAAACGCTGCCGCTTCTAAAAAATCGCGGCCGCGTTAACAGATTATTAACACTTCATCTTTTTAATATCGTTGGTGGTAGCACATTTCGTAGCTGTCTTGAAGACATTTCTTGAACGCACGGTAAAACGCTTGTCGCGATCAGGTCTACTGCGCAAATCCCAATAAAATATTCAAATCGATCAACCGCTTGCGCGTCGTAAATACCTAAATCTAAACGTAGGCATTTACCCGACTTTACCCACGCCCCTACCAGTGCAAGCCTTTCGGGTATTCCAAACGGCTCTGGGGGGAGCGGTGGAGCTAATGAATCATGCAGCTTGCTGTTAGCTGATTCTATTGGATCCGATACACCGTATTGGTTTCTGTCTCATTCAACCTCGCCTCAATCGACTAACCGTTGGTTTTCAATATGTAGGGCAATTTAGCCCAACATACCGATGCCCGCACTCTATCCCTGGGGCGAATTGAATAACGGAGATTATTATGAATAAGTTTCTCGCAACAACAGCAATTGCATCCCTTCTTGCTATGCCAGCTATGGCCGAGCAGACGGATATTTCGCAAACCGTCAATGCGCTGCAAGAGGCGCTGAATACAATCCGGATCGACGACGACGCGACAGATGTCTCTCAGGCAGCGGTCAATGCCGCGAACATCATTTCCATTGATTTTGAATCGCTGGACGACGTGACCCAGTCATCCGAAGACGGCATGTTGCAGAACGCGATCAACGACTTTGATACGCGTGGCAACCGCCGGAATAACGCCGTGCTCACCAATATCGCTCAGGCGGGCACTAACGTGCTGAACAGTGTCGACCTGACGATGGACACCGGTCAAGGCTATGACATCAACCACCTGTCTCAGGTCGTCGACAACGCCAGCCAAACCGCGTTCAACGATATCGACATCCGTGATGGCACCAGCGCCTCGGTTGATCAGGACGCGACCAATGTCATGAACATGGCGGCGATGGATGACTTGCAAGAGGACAATGTCACCCATGATCTATTGCAAGAGATCGACGACAGCAGCCAATTCGCCGGCAACAATCTTGATGTGGATCTGGGTGCGACTGACATCGCCCAAGACGCGGTGAACGTCATGAACCTGGCCGAAATCGAGGACGATCTGAAAGGCGATTCCTTCCAGAATATCTTTGGCGACACGAGCCAGGTCGCTGAAAACAATGCCTTTGACACCAATTCCCGCGCCTCCATCACAAACCTGATGCAAAGCGCCGTGAACGTGGCAAACAGCCTTAGCGTGGGCGAAAACTCTCCGAACTCTGGCGGATCGTTTTATCAGGCCGGTATCACGCAGATCTATGATGGTTCAGACGGCAGCGGTCAGGTCGCATCCAACTTCGTGAAGTTTGCCAGCAATGGGTTGGCCGGCGCAGCCCCTGCACTTGCGGGCGATCCCGCGATCATCGATCAATCAGCGTTGAACGCAATCAACTTGGCAACAATCACGAATGTGGGCTGGACCGTGTCGCAAGACGCTTCGGACGTGAACCAGTCAGCATCGAACGTGGCCACGAACTTTGATTTTGCCTACACCGCCGATGTTTCCAATTTCGATCAAAGCGCGACGAACGTGGCAAACATCCTGTCGGCAGGTTCTTTGCCTGACCTGAACGGCTACACCGAGGTAAGCCAGAACTTCTCGGGCTTGCAGAGTGCAACGAACAACGTGTTCGGTGCGGACGATCTGTTCGGCGTCTCGCAGGCGGCAACGAACGTCGCAAACTCGGTCAGCGGACTCTAATTTCCTGATCTGACATCTGGGACGGCGGATAGACCGCCGTCCCAACTTGGCGTGGCACGCGCCTTTTCCAAACCTCTGAACTGGTCCTGTCCCATGCAGCGTATGCTTATGGTCATAGCCCTTGTTGGCACGACGACCACCGCCGCGGCGGAGGATGCCGCCCGTGGCCTGTCGGTTGATCAGATCTGGACCGGTGACCAAACGGGTATCAATCAGATCATCCCCCGCCGGACCCTGCTTTTGAACGGGACACATGCGGGCAGTGCTCTGTCAGATTATACCCCGCGTAGTCACGACCTGAACGGTACATTGTCCGCCGATGATCCCACCACGATTGATCAGTCCATCCTGAACGCCGTGAACCTGCTAATCGCGTCAGAGGCCGTCGTCGCGCGTGTCGATCAGACGATGCTGGGCAATCAGATCGCGCGCAATGTTATGACGGGCCTGTCACCCCAGAACGTCACCACGACCACTCAAATCGGTGAAAATATCGCCAATATAGTCATTGCCGATCAGGTAGACTCCGTTAGGCAAGCCTTTGGTCCTGGTGCGAACCAGATCGTCTATAACGCAGTCTCTGGCCCCGCCGCGGGTTTGCACGGTGTGACCCAAACCGGCCGCAATACAGCGAACGTGGTGTTGGCCACGGTGTCGATTGGGTCGGGAGAGCAGTTATTTCCATCCGACACAACACAGCAGATCGACAACGTGGTGGGCCTAGACCAAGGCGCACGCTTGGCCGACGGTATCACGCAACAGGGCACCAATATCGGCAATGTGCTGATCGCCGACGATGTGCGTGATGTTGCGCGGATCTTTAACGGCAATCAGATTGTGCGCAATATCGTCACAACTCAGGACGGCCAAACGCCCGCGGGCGTTAGCCAAAGCGGTCTGAACATTGCAAATTTCGTGAGCGCCAAACGCGTGCAGGGCCTGACACAGGTGTCGAACGGCAGACAAATCGTCGAGAACGAAATCCAAGGTGTCACACTGGCGGATATGTCGGGGAAGCTTTCGGGCTACAGCCACTCCAGTACCAACATCGTCAATCTATTGGAAATTCAAAGCACGGACAGGCCAGCGTCTGGATCGACGGTCAGTGCGATCCAAACGGCCAATCAAACGCAAACCGTGCAAAGCAAGTTGGGCACGCATAACCAAGTTGGCAACGCGGCCACGATCACCCGTTAAAAGGACAGCTCCGCGCAGGTGAGTGACGCACACCATGGCCCCGCGCTAATCCGCGGCGCTGCTGGCCAAGCGTCAGGTTTATTTTGCGTATAATCCCGCGCGCTTTGCCCATAAATTGCCGCGCTTTGCACCAGCCTTTCCGCACAGATCGACGCCGCTTGTGCCCGGACCAGCTTTTTCGTCAGCCGCTGCAACTGCGTATCAATTGCACGCGGCTCTGCCATGCCAAGGGTCTGGAAGAAAATAGAAATTTCCTCTGAATCCGCAAGTGGCGATCCCGGCAGCGTACCCTCGCAGGTTAGGGCAAGCCTGCGATAATTCACCATCGTTTCCAGAAAACGCGTTGGATCGTATGCGGGTGCCTGCGCGGCCGTCGCGCCGTCCGTTGTGGGCGGCGCGGCGACCTGCGCAGCGACCATGTTGCCGCACACGGTCGCCACCATGGCCAGCGTGACCGCGCGGATCACTGCGTCACCGCAGCGGCCACTTGAACAGGCTGCAACCGGTTTTGCGGCAAAAAGCTGTCGCAACTGCCATCATGTTTTACGGTCGTCGAAACAATGTCATAAGCTGCTTCGGCCAGCATCCAGCGAATGCCCGCATGCAGCCCCTCTTGGCTTTTGGAGCCTATCTGAACATCGAAAAGTTCGCTGTCAAAGAAACGGAAGACAGAGCCAGAAACCTCGCGTCCAACCGCCTGTTTCGAATAGGCCTCCGCCATCAGCAACTCGCTAGAACGTGTGTCGGTCACGCGCAGGTCCGCAGCTACAGTCAGGGCGAAATTACGTTGTCCGCCGCGAAGCCCAAAAAACGAACCCTCATAACCGCCGGAATAGGTATTGAAATCCAACTGCGTAATCGCCCCGTCAATCACGACGTCGGATCCGCGCAGCGATCCCCTTTCCAGCGGGCGATAAGGCAGCGTTTCACCCTCTACAACAGTAGATCGTCCATCACCAAGGATTTGCTCGCGCGCACGGGAAATCTCGAACTCGGTTACCGTCGTATTGATCCGGTTGACTTGATTTACCCCAGCACGAGACAAAGATGTGACCAGCATTCCAGCTGTATCGCGCGGAATATATGCACCTGCAGCATCGATCTCAATTTTCTGAGTTAAGTCAGAGATTAAATGAACCGAAAAAACGCGATTGCTGTTACGTACCTCCGGGGTGAAAGAAAGGCATTCCAACGCCGCGTCAGCGGGTGTTGCGACAACAATTGGGATCGGACCATTATAAGCTGGGCGCGACGTACTAAGCTGTGGCGGCAAGCTTGCGCAGCCAGTCAATGCGGCGACAGCCAACACTTGGGTAGATACCTTACAAATCATTGATTTTAGTATCATTTTAAACTCTCCAACCTGGCAGCAGCATCGGCGATTGCCGCATCCGGGTCAGAGGCTATCGTATTAACCGCAGCGCCGCTGGCCTCTTGGATTGTTTGGCCACCACTGTTGTCTTGGCCAGTATCAATAACATTATCACCACTACCAGTAATGACGATCGATAAAGAGTTTCCGGTCTGTCCGCTTGCAGCGGCTCCCGCCGCGACACTCTCGCGGTCGTAGGCCAAGAAATTAAGACGCGTTTGCTCTCCGAGTAGTAATATCTGCTGCTCTGATGGCGTGCGAAAGTCCCACGGCCGGCCCTCGCCCAACCCATTTGCAAAAACTGAACTCGGTAATGTACCAAACGCCATAAACGCGGCGATTAAAAACTTGGACATAGCCATGCTCCAACCCCAAATTAGAAAAAATTATCGTTTAAATATTGCAATCCGGATCAGAGCATTCTTCACGAAATATTAATACAAATCTGGTCCAAATCTGGTCAAACCGGACCTATTTTTGCCTAAAGCTGGCAAAAATGTGGCCCATCCGCAACATTCAGCACAGCGCCGCGCCTGCCAACACCTGGTTCTCGACCCTGCTGATCCTAAATTTGACGTCAGCCCCATCGGACAGATCTGAGGATTTGGACAAGGGAGGGCTTCGGAGTCGTCTTTTCAAGCAGAAGATCGGGATGATGAAGAAGAGAACAACATCGATAGATATCCACCACCAATCCCACCGCAAGACACGGCAGGCTGGTTCAGTAGAAGAGATGATCCGTATTGTTTTAGCAGGACTGAGCGGGCCGCGCTGGGACCGAACTTGAGCAGACAATCTGCGCGAGTGTGATCAAGATTGACGGCCCAAGCATGAGCAATTGCAAAGTTAATATGGGTCTACAGCGACTTTTGAAACGCGCCGTAAAAAGGCCTTCGTACGGGGATCCTGAGGGTTTTCTAGAAGCTGTTCTGGCGGTCTCTGTTCGACAATCTGACCATCGGACATGAAGATAATTCGGTCTGCAATTTCCCGCGCGAATTGCATCTCGTGTGTCACGATCAACATCGTCTGGTGTTTTTCAGCAACGCGGCGCATTAGGTCCAGCACTTCGCCAACCCATTCGGGATCAAGCGCCGACGTCGGTTCATCGAACAACATCAGGTCAGCATCAAGAGCCATTGCGCGACCAATTCCAACCCGCTGTTGCTGACCACCTGAAAGCGCCGCCGGATAAGAGTCCACTTTATCAATCAGCCCGGTTTCACGCAGTATTTCATCAGCACGCGTAGCAGCGCTTTGTTTTGATTGGCCTTTGACAGTGATGAGTGCCTGAGTGATGTTCTCTCGTGCCGTTTTATTGGCGAACAGCGCATAGTTCTGAAACACAAACGACGTCCTGCGGCGCAGCGCTAAGATGTCAGACCGCGACGCCTTGGCGGATTCAACAGTCAAATCGCCGACCCGAATTGTTCCACTATCAGGACGGTCCAAATAGTTCAGACACCTTAGCAAAGTAGACTTGCCGGTACCGGAAGGGCCGATAACGACCACGCGTTCACCCGGCGCGATATCTAATGAAATGTCTTTCAGAACAGATGTATCGCCAAAGGACTTGTTTAATCCCTTGATAGAAATGGCGGCTTTTGATGTCATCTTACATAAGCCTTGTTCAAATAGGTTTCCAAATGCCGTTGCGCAAAGGACAATGCCTCGACCATGATCCAGTAGATCGCCGCAACGACAAGAAATGCCTCGAAGTAAAGAAAGCTGCCCGCAGCTTCTTTTTGCGTCGCGCCCATCAGTTCGGTGACCCCCAAAGTAAACGCCAGTGAAGTCCCCTTGATCATATCGATGAAATAGTTGACCAATGTTGGCGCCGCGACGCGGGTGGCTTGCGGTAGAATGATGTGGCCCATCATCTGCGTTTGGGTCATGCCAACCGCCTGAGAAGCCTCCCACTGGCTGCGGTCAACACCAAGGATCGCTGCCCGAATACTTTCAGCCATATAAGCCGAAAAATGCAAAGTCAGACCCATTATTGTGGCGGTGACGCCGTTAATCGTCGTCAAAAATGCCAAAACCTGCGGCAGGCCGTAGTAGAACAAGAATAGTTGCACCAGCAGCGGGGTCCCCCGAAAAAAGCTGATGAAAAGACGCACAAAAATATCGAGCCCTGGCACGCGAAATACTCGTTCAACGGCCATGAGCGAGGCGAGTATCAGAGCGAAAAACATCCCAATCAACGCCATGAAAAGCGTGAGCGGAACATATCCCAAAAGAACGGGGACTAAGTCCCACATGTATTCGACGTCCAGTGCGCGCATGAGATTACTCCGCGACCGAGATATCGGTGCCGAACCATTTATCGGAAATTTCCGCCAAGGTGCCGTTCTCTTTCAGCGTGGTGATGGCGGCATCAATCCGGTTGCGCAACTCAGTCCCTTTTTCGTCATTGCGGAACGGCAACGCATTGCGAATTTCACTGAATGGTTTGCCAGCAAACGCCAGCGGTAGCGGGCTTTCTGCAATCAGTTGGGCAGAAGACACGCGGTCCATGACAAAAGCATCTACGCGGCCAAGCGCGGTGTCTTGGGCTATGTTGCTTTCATATGTGCGAATGTCGATGTCAGCGGCGTTTGGCAGCTCATTCAACAACTGCTCGAAATTCGAACCAAGGTTAACTGCGACGGTCTTGCCACTTAGGTCATCAACGCTCGTGATCGTTCCTTCGTTGCCCTTTTTGACCACGACTTGCGCACCGTCAAAAACATATGGCTGCGAGAAGGCGAATTTTGCCTCACGCTCTGGCGTAATCGTAATCTGGTTGGCAATGGTGTCGATCCGGCCCGTTTCCAGTGCACCGACGAGCCCGGAAAACGACATCGTCACAAAGTTTACGTCGTCACCAATTTCTTCTGCGATGGCATTTATGAAATCCACCTCAAACCCCTGCAATTCGTCAAGCTTGACGAAGGTAAAGGGAAAGTAGCCGCCGGACATACCGACATTGAGTGTCTCTGAGTGCGCCGCGCTGACGGTGACAGACAGGGCGAGTGCTGCAATGACCAAAGTTTTTTTCATAATTGTCTCCATTCACTTGTGCAGCAGTTAACCTGTGTGGCGCAGGCTTCAATGGTCGCATCAAAGAGAGGTTCATCGTAACAGCTGTGTCCGGCATATCGGAACATTGTTCTTCAACGCGGGCATTTCAAAGAACGAATTTGGTTCTGTAGGCAAAGAGTTCCCCAGAAGACCAACGCGTGCCGACGTGGCGATTCCAGCCATGGTTTTTGGGTGCCGGGTTCCATGCGCAAGCAACCGCCAAGGGGGCCAGCATCCTTTGCGGCGCTTGGAATTTCAGCTAGGATGGCCATCAAATCACCAACAGGCGGAACAGCAATATGCTGACAACACGGCGCGTATTTTCGACGGGGGCGATGATGGCCCTGCTTTCAGCTTGTGGTGGACGTCCGCGTGGCGGGTCCGTGGTTGCGGCGCGCGCGCCGGATCCGGTGATGCAGGCTGTGTCCAACCCCGCGTTTGACGCTTGGGTTGCGGGTTTCAAAGGGCGCGCCGCAAGCAAAGGTATCTCAACCAGAACCATTTCGACCTCTTTTGCTCAGGCCGGCTATCTGCCTGACGTGATCGATCGTGACCGCAATCAGACCGAGTTTTCTCGTACGCTCGAAGAGTATCTGGCGATCGCAGCGTCGGATGAACGTGTCGCTAAGGGCCGCGCAAATTATGCGCGGTATCGCGATGTTTTGGGCCAGATCGAATCCCGATACGGAGTTGAAGCGCATGTCGTGACGGCGATCTGGGGCTTGGAAAGCATGTTTGGCGAACGCCGTGGCAATGTGCCAGTGGTGTCGGCTTTATCAACGCTGGCCTTTGACGGGCGGCGGGGCGCATTCTTTGAAAGCCAGCTTATCGCAGCGCTGCAAATCCTCGATAACGGCGATACGACCCCCGCCCGGATGACCGGCAGCTGGGCTGGCGCGATGGGCCACACCCAGTTCATCCCAACGTCCTACTTGGCCTACGCAGTCGATTTTACGGGCGACGGCCGCCGGGATATCTGGGAAGAAAATCCGACCGATGCGCTGGCCAGTACGGCCTCTTACCTTGCGCGATCAGGTTGGCAGCGCGGGCAGGCATGGGGCGGCGAAGAAGGATCGCCCGGATTTGCATCTGGCACACGCCGCATTCAACCACAGGTGGGTGGCCCGGTGTTTGCCGTTGGACCCAATTTCAACGCGATCAAACGATACAATAACTCTGACAGCTACGCGATTGGTGTCGGTCACCTTGCAGACCGGATCGCCGGCGCAGGTCCCATCCGAGGCGGGTTTCCACCTGACCGTTATGGATTCACGGCAGATCAACGCAAGCAACTGCAAGCGCGTTTGACCGCAGCCGGGTACGATACAGGCGGAACTGACGGGGTTCTTGGATCTAAGTCACGCGCGGCGATCTCTGCTTATCAACAAAGAAACGGCCTTGCCGTCACTGGTGAACCATCGCTGGAACTGCTGCGCAGGCTTATGTGAAACACAATGCAATTTTGACGCGCCCGTTCATTTGTCGTTCAGCAAATCGTTCTGCGGGGGGCTGATGACGCTTTGACAAAGGCATATTGCTCTCTCGCAGTGCTATAGTGGTGTGAGGGGGCAGAATTAATCCGAATACTGCGCCTTTGCGTCATTTTGGAACTCTGCCGTCATCGTTGATGCAACTTGACTGCCTGTCCAGTTTTATCCAGGCCAAGTCACCTTCTTATTTACAACCGCAAAAACGACATTTGTGGCCTCAAAATTGCCCTTGTTGTCTTTGCATAGTGACGAGGTAAGAGTTTAAGGGCGGCAGGCGTACTGCTGAACGAGGTCACGATGGAACATTCGCCAATCCTTCAGGCATTTAAATATGTCTGCGTTCCTGTGTTCACGATCGCATCTGACGGCGGTGTGTCCCATAGCAATACGGCCGCTGACAATCTGTTCGGATATACGAACGACAGCATGACCGGGCAAAAAATATCGCACCTGCTGCCCGTCGAATCCGTCGCGGAACTACATAGTTTTATCCATCCGCCCGCAATTGACGCAAACATTCGGATGATGATGGCGAAAAGCAAAGATGGTTCGCCCCTGCCCCTTGCTGTCTATCTGACATCGTGGACGGATGAAAAAGGGCTGCAACATGCTGTAATCGTGCGTGATATCTCGGAAGAGATGAAGTTGCAAAAAGTGACAACTAACGAATTAAAACGCGCAAATACCGCCATTCTTGCCGCCAAGATTGGGGTATTCGAACATTTCCCCAAAGAGAACCGGACAGTCGTCAGCCAATCGTGGCGTCATCTGATTGGTCTAGCCGACGACGATACGGCTGACGTGCAAGAGGAATGGCGATCCAGAGTGCATCCTGACGATCTGGGCCCTGCAGATAAAACCATTCAGGTTTGCCTTGATGGTGACACCGATATTGCAAAGCTAGAATATCGGTTCCGCTCAAAGAACGATACCCACTGGTTCTGGCTATGCGCCGAGATTTCCGTTTCCCAACGCGACGAAGAGGGCCGTATCACGTCAGTTATCGGCGTCGTCAAAGACGTCACCGAGCGACGAAAAACAGAAGACTCTCTGCGCTTGAATACTGAATACTTCAGGTCCGCATTTGAAAACACCTCGATTGCGTATTCCGGGGTGATCCGCCCACCGATTCCGATTTGATGCGCCCACCCGTTCCGATTTCATCCGCCCACCGATTCCGGGGTATGCGCCCACCCCTGTGACGTGCTGCTACGAGGCAATCTGTAA